>Ga0116231_10004663_pt1 | contig 27608 bp, 19 predicted proteins | sample S1TSphgellanicum_2_FD_89695 | JGI IMG/M metagenome (GOLD analysis project Ga0116231, IMG submission 89695) | Host-associated microbial communities from peat moss isolated from Minnesota, USA - S1T2_Fd - Sphagnum magellanicum MG | ecosystem: Host-associated > Plants > Peat moss > Unclassified... | reverse complement strand
AGCACGAAGAAGAACAAAAAATGAATGATGAGCAGGGAGCGGGAGAGGGGGAGGGGGGTGGGGGGGGTGGGGAGGGGTGTTGGCTGCTGCCAGAGAGAGATTCTTTGAGTCACAGTGATCATCAAAGCATCAGGGGTCCTGCATCGTTGGTCATGGCACCGACCATGGAGGCTGGTCGAGCTGAGAAGCTGGTGGCTTTGGCATAGAAATTGGCATTCTTTGAGTTGACACCAGAGGGAGTGAAGAAAGCACCGTTGATAAAAATGTCACCTGCACTTCGCCAGTTCCATGACTCCCAACCTCCTACACCTGAGCTTCCATCATCCTTGATCCGCTTGGTGACCTCCTTGAAGTTTTCAGAGCTGGGCGCTATGTAGTAGTTTCCCTCACTGTTGATAGTGGGATTCTCACTCCCGCCCACCGCATAGATGCCCCATGAATAGTAGTAATTGTTCACCACATGGAAGTACCCATATCGGCATCTGCAGAAAGAATTCCACAATCAGCACAGCACATATCAGATCCCCGACATCAACAACACTAGCTCAGTAGAACGACTAAGGGATGAATCCATCATCGTGCCCAATGAGATTCACAACTACATGCAAAACCCTAATCAGCAAAATGATTTGTCACAACAACAGGAGGAATGCAAGAAACTCAGGAAGAGGAGGAAAACAAACTGAAGAAAAAATCTCGATGTTACCTAGGCAAGCGCTGGATGAGGCCGGCGCCGAAGTGATTGAAGGCAACAGTAACTTCCATGTTCTTGTCTATTGTGTCCTGTGGGTGCGCGCCCAGTAGCATCACCTTGTCGTGGTTAGTGAAGTAGTTGTTCGAGATGGTGACGGCGGTGGAGCCTTCCGTGATATCAGTAAGCCCATCCGCGCAGTTCGAGAAGTAGTTGTGGTCGATCCAGATGTCTTTGGAACCGTAAACGGAAATGGCATCCCCGTCCGTCTTTCCCCTATACCCGAAATGCTGCGGCGTGCTGCGCACCGTGGCTGGACCAGTGGACTTGCAATCGTGGATGTGGATACCGTGCACAATGATGTTTGAGATGTACTGCACGGTCAAACAAGCGCCACCGGCAATATGCACGTTGCTGCCTCTGCCGTCCAAGGTCTTGAAGCTGTTCATGATGAGCTCCTCCTTCAGCTGAATCATCATGTCTTGCTTGAAGATGATCCACAGAGGCTCATCCTGGATGACGCCATAGCGCAGTGTGCCGGGGGACGGATTCACCACGTCGTCGTCGCTGTTGTCGGTAACCACATAGATCCGACCGTTCTTCCCTCCCACGGCATTCCTCCCGAATCCGATTGCACAGTCAGCCAGGCTCTGTCGGTTGGTCGACCAGTTGGGGTCGCATCGCCAGCAGTCGTCGATAGGGTTGCCAGTTCCGCACCCAGCCAACACTCTCCTCGTGAAGTTGCTGCTCAGCGCCATCACACTGTGCAAACAGTAACCATTAAGTCCCGAGCAAGGACCACACTTCCGCAAGCAGGAATCCAAGCAATGGAGAGCACATAGACAAAATGCATCAATGCAGATCAAAAGCTACAACAATATCCAACCAGTCATGCTACCTGGAATCAGCTGCAGCCACCACTACTGTTTTCTGGGCATCAGCAAGGATAGGAACAGCCTTAAGCTTCGCCGCTCGGCAGTGCGAAGCTGCCACAGCAATGAGAAGGAAGAAGACGACTGTTTCCCGCCAAGCTGATGACATAAAACCCATAGCCATGATACCCAACGTCGAGCTGCAACTACAGACAATTAACACCCACTCAAAGAAAATATATGCAAAGCTACGTCCTGATCAGCAGAACAAAAAACCTACACATACAAAGCCTCTGCACGATCAAGCTTGGTTTCGAGACAACAAGTTTAAGGCACAATTAACATGCTATCGAAACAAAAGACAAGCAAGTACTTTGTGGCAACCAAAACAACAATGGACAGAAAACAAGAACAAAAAACAGAAAACACACGCACGCACGCACGCACGCACGCAACGCAGTCCACAAACCTGCAATGACAGTAACTGACCAAAATAACACTGCACTGAGTGCAGAAAGAAACCACGGAAGAGAAGGCCACAAACAAGATGGGTGTTGAGCTCTTCAACAAGGATCAACTCCGAGTCGAGTCCCGAGGCTACATCAGAAACTGAGAGGACGACAAAGGGAGTTTAAGTGTGTTGTTGAAAGCACAGTGTTGAAAGTACACAACTGCAACTATATAATATTAGAGTTATCCGTAAAGTCGGGGGATTCGAGGGCAAGAACGGCCAGTCTGGGCATAGCATCAAACGCGTAACTGGGAATGAAAATCATACAAAAGGAAATAACTGGTACCCAAACTAGTTTTTTCCCACCAATTTTGGTGCTAAACTGAGTTTTATCCTGTGTTTCCTTTTTCCTGAGCGCCTGCTTTGCTGCTACATATATTTTCACTGCTCCTACATGTACAACTAGTATAATTACTCTCAAACCTTGTGCATTAAATGCTGAATTTCAGCATTTCATACCCAGATTTAATAAAATTTCATTACTTTGCGGATACCACTCAAAGAGGTAACAGGGGGAAAAGCAGAAGAGATAAGGGGTGAAACAGAGGTCACTTTACAGATAACCCTATTGTTTACCTATCTATGTTCCTCTCCTTTGCTAAAAACAGCAGTCCAGGCCTCCTGGAGTATTTGATCTGCTCAAGTATAAATCTCACTGGGGCATAGTGTGTCTACCGTGCATTAGCAAGTACCATAGTACAACTTCTTGTCTTTAACGTACACTGTAGGGCAAATTCCCAGGGTGGGGACATTTCCAAAATAAGGGGCCGCCCATGAGGCCATAGCCTGAACGGCTGGGCACATGCACCGTTAAAGGGGAAAATGGGGGCTTCAGCAGCAGCCTGCCCCTTTGCCTCCCGGCTGAAGCGCCTGGACTTGGATGTGAAGCCCCACGCTTCAGCTACTTCTGCAGCTGCACCTCAGATTTCAAAAAAGTTTTTAAAGAAAAAGAGTAAAGTGATCATTTTTATTATAAAATTTAATTACAATAAAAATACCAATTGTGTAAGACAATATTTGAAACTCTCCAAAGTTCAGAACTTTTTTTTCTTTTTCAACACTTGAAGCTTCACCAACATTTCTTGCACTGGTATGTATTCTGGATCTATGTTATTTTCATCAAACTTTGAATTTTTTTAATTTTTAATTTTAATGTTAGGATTACTTCTAAAGTGATTTTTTAAAATATTTTTTCTTGATTTGTCTTTGTATAATGTAAAACATAAGTGTATCTTTAGTATCAAATTGTGTATTACATTAAGATCTTAACCATTTCTTGGATTGTTTGAAAACTATATAATATTTGTGCATGTGTACATGTTAAGTACGTCCTTAAATTGGATTTTTTTCTTTTTTCTTTTTTGTATAATGTATAAGTTATGACAATGATTGAACATATATTTGATTTTGATTCTTATTTTGGTTTTGGATGTGAATTTTTTTAAGGAATTGTGACTGATGGAGGTCTTTTGTGTAGACTTGTTTCATGATGGAAGATGAGATGATAATGATTATAGCTCCTCCATTGGTGGAAGAATCTTCATCATCCACAATTGTTGCATCTTAATTGGTGCAATTATGATTGTAAAATAGTGTCACTAAAAAAAGAATGGATGATGAAACAAATGTTAAAAGGAGATGGAGCGATGTTGTGCTTGCTACTCTCCTTGATTTATATGAAAAAGAGTGGAAGTGTCTTGACGAATCTTGTTTGGCATTCAAACATTGAACACACATTTGCACCATCATCAATTGTTTGATGAATGTCATTGCAAAAAAGAACAAATATAAAAACATTGAAAAAAAAAAGAAGTGAATACCATAGTACCTTGGCAGCTTCAGCACAAAAAACATTTCTTATAATTTTTTTGAAATTTTCAAAAGATATTAACTTATTATGCAAAATAATTCAAATTTTATATTTAGACTAAACCCTGGCCCCTCTCTAGTTTAGTACAAGTTTGTGAGGATAGTCCAACCAGAAGACAACTAAAACTTTTGATATTGTACATAGTTTTATTATATTTAATTTGTACCTATTGAAATCTTCAAAATCGAAATTAAATCATTGAATATAAATTCTTAAAATATATTAATGATTCAGCAATAACCTATCCAAACCACTAAGGTACTATGGCACTAAAAAACTTTACCACAAAAAAACTGGAAGTAATAAGTCAACATGGCCATGGTTTGAGCGCATCATAGCAAGTATCATGGAAGATTCTGCCAAAGGCCAAGGTGCACCCAAAGGGTTTGACTAAAGCATTACAAAAATTATTGAAAAGAAAGAACACAAAGTGTCAAAAATTCAAGACCTTTTCAAATGAGTATGTGGTAAGAAACATGCCACTTCCCAAAATGTTTGTTATTACATTGAAAACTGATACACATACATCTCTTCTTAACCCAAAAAATATTTGGTACAAAATGCGTATGGTGTTTGATAAAATGACATTTCACAAATGTTCATTAACTGAAAATGTTAATTATTTAGTGAAGGTTATGAATAAATTTGTGGAAGGTTCTATTAATGTTAAGAGACAAACAAAAATCCAAAGACGATGAATTTGCTTGTAGAATCCAATGAGAAGTTAGTTATCAAGCAAATGAAATTTTGAGTTTGAAAATCAAAAACTTGAATTAAAACTTCATGCACAAGTGCAAGCAATTCAATTAGCAATTTCCAAAATGTTTGGTGATATTTTACATGTTTTTAAATGAGTCAAATATTTGTAAGTGTGCAATTTTGTATAAAAAATCAATACATTAATAAACAAATTTCTTTCATTTGGTCATTTTATTCCAATTTTTTTTTGGTTTTTAAAATTTTTAATTCTGCAAACTTCATAAGTTAGAAGGCATCCTTACACACATATGATCCAATAACCAGACCATTATAATAAAATTAGAAAAATTGATGCATGCATGTCCAAATTGACCTTTATGCAAATTTTTCGAAGTTTTTTTTATCTTATTTCAGAATTATATAACCTTTTTTTTTTTTTTTTTCAATTTTTTAAATTATTTTGGTCAAAAGTCATTCTTACACACATGTGGTCCAAATACCAAGTCATTTGAATAAAATTAGAAAAATTGATGCACCAATGTCCAAAGGAGCTCTTATGCAAAATTTCAAAGTTAACTTTTTAAAAAGTTTATAATTTTGCAAGTTACATGGGTTAGAAGTCATACTTATGCACATGTGTTTTGAATACCAAATGCTTATAACAAAATCAAAAAATTTGATGCCCCAATGTTCAAAACAAATTTATGGAATGTGCAAAACATTATCACAAGTTAATAGGAAAATGCTTATTAAAAACATCAAATGGGGTTGAGTCGAACATTCATCTAATTTGTGAAAAAGTGCAACATGCATTCCTTCTTTGCGTTGTTAAAGTGTTTGACCTTCATGAATAAAAAACATTTGCCTTTCTACACCACAAAAGAGGATATATTTAAAAACCTTTTGAAAATGGGGGTTCTCCCGTCAATTAGCAATATTTATGAAGAACACAACAAACCACCACAATTCCAAGACCTCTATGAACATTTACATTAATGCAACACAAAATTTTCCACCTATTTTTTTAAATCCCAAAAGCATTTTCAATATTAATCTTACTGACATTCATTCATTGGTCAAACATGACTTTGTCTAAATTTCCATTAATCAACAAAATTACCAAAAAAAAAAATTCAACTTACATAACCTACATCTCCAAATTAGTATTAAACAAATTGTCCTTAAAAATTAAGGCATCAACAAAAATCTGAAAATATTTACACAATGTAAAAGCTCCAACATGGAACATGTTTACATTAACCCCATGTGCAAATCAATGTAAGACCAACCCAATAGCTTTTTAAACTTATAATGGTGCTCTAACAAACATAATAGCTTTAGATTTGACAAAAGATTCCAATAATTTAACTAAATATATAAATGTTCTATAAGTCATGTAATACGCAAATAAATATTTTCTATCTCTCATTTCTAAATTTGTGTGCCAAACAACTTTTATTATCAAATCTCAATGTGTAGATTGTCTAGGTTATTTTCACCAAATTTTATGTGGCTTACTTTCTTGGCAAATGAGAAAAGAAAAAATATTTGACATCACATGAAAAATGAATGATACGTCAACCTGCAAAAAAATTCTTCACTTAAGCCACTATCTTCCTCTTATGATAACTAATTCTCAAAGTCTCAACATGATTTTAAAAAAATACCAATAACACAATGCTAATTCTCATTGAATTAATTACAAATACCAACTTTAAAACTAAAATTTGAATAATGAAAAATAATTGCAAGTTTTGCACCCACAAATTAAAAAACATAACATACTAAAAGCTCAAAAAACACAAAATGCTAAAACCAGAAAGACAAACTTAACTCTAATTTGGGTATTTTGTAGAAAGAATTAAACCCTAAATGATAAAAAGGGGTCGTAATATTTACCCCTCCCAAATACAAAAGATTTAAAAAGTTCAGTATTTATCCTTACCTCAATTGCCAGCGATTGAAATTGCCCACATATGCTTGCAAAAGGTTGTGCCACTTTTGTCCTTGCCTCCTATTTCAGGGCAAAGCATGGACAAAAGCAAGGGCTTGGAGGGGGGCTTAGATGTGCATGTGCCAAGGCTATGAGTCCAGCACCAGACTTCACAATTTGCCTCACACCAAATGGCTCTACTGATTGTAAAACATGAAGCAAATATTCACATGAGCATTAAAATATGCCAATTGTGAGGTATAGTAGAGGGAGAGTTCTTATGCCTCCTTGAGAGGGATCTTATGCGTAGGGTAACAAGTTCACTAAGTAGACACCAAGGGGCACTTGCATTTATGATGGGTGTTACTGATTGTAAAGCATGAAGCAAACATTTTCATGAGCAAAAAAATATGCCAATTGTGAGGTATAGGAGAAGGAGAGTTCTTATGCCTTCTTAAGAGGGATCTTATGTGTAGAAGTAGCACATTCCTTAAGTAAGTGGCAAGAGGCACTTGCTTTCACTGAGCATTTCATTCTCTGAAATGCCTGCCTCTTGCAAACTAAAATCTTAGCTTTGTAAGGTTACCTCCACATACAATGTGGCTGCAGATTGCAGCAATCTCTTTGGTCTTGGAGTGAACAAACCACCATAATGAAGTCTCCCGGGCAGTCAATTCCATGTGTGTTGAGCATTCAAATACCATAGTAGTGCTCGAATGCCAAATAGTAGTCTATACATATAGGCATATGTCATATGCAATTCAAAATATAAATAGTCATATCTGATCCATACCCAAGTTGCTCATATCCATGCCAGTACTTACCAGCTGATAGGAAAAAAGGACTGGGACCTTTTTATACTAGGACCAATCTGGTATTAAAAATTGGACACACCAGTTATTTTTCACCATGGTATTAGTGTATGTACTATGTACCACTTCACAGGCCATACAAGTATGGTCTACAGCATTCTTTATGAAGGGGGCTGGCTTAGGCATGGGTCTTATGCATCTTTGTGGCTATTTGCTATCTTGGGTGCACTTAATAGGTTGTCCTTTTTCAAGGGCAAATATGCAAGTTAAATGGGTACTCCTCAAAAGAAAGTTATTACAATAGCAACATTTCTGAACACTCATCCTATGAGATTTGACACTATGATGTCATTACAGGCATGAAAAATCCATGATCAACTTTACCCTACTGAAGGCGCCAGCCAACAATTAGACTAAAAAGTAGCAAGAGGCCATGAATAGCTCCACCATTTCAGATAACAATAACACAAACCTACAACTAGAATGCTTTTCACAAAGAGGCATAGGTCACAATCCCTTGCCTAACAACAACAAAAATCTAGACATCACATGAACTAGTTATTAGTGCATAAAAAGTACATCCTTTCATTTTTTACAGTTTTTTGGCTGCAAACTAAATGAACTGAAACCTACTAACATCAAATTATTTTGCAGAAACCTTTTTGTACGGTCAGGGTGAACCAACCATTTGTACCCTTATGTTTTTGAGTGAGGCCTCTTAGTGGCCATATTAAGCCCAAAAATTGTTGGGTTTGAACTCAGAGATCCTGATTTAGTCTATGCATGGGATTTACGAAACATTTAGAAAATAATTTGAATGGATTTTGGGATTTTTATCATGGTATCAAGGGGGGTGCTGGTTCAGGCAAGGCAAGCCTATTTCTCCTCTCTATCATGCAGTATTTTACACTAATAAGATAACAACCTTAGGAATGAATCAACTGTTCTACTTCAGCCAGGTTCCATTGTGTTGTGTCGATCCAATGCAATTGTTTTTCACTACTTCATTACTATTATTTTGGTTTAACTCTTGTTTACATTTGCTTTGACGCGCCTTATACTTGTTGGGGATGGATTTCCATCCTTGTTTATATATATATATACACTTAGCAAGTTGGGTAACATACTGCCAACTTGCCAGGTCTAGTTTGGCACATGCCTGGCATGTCACAGGGCAAATTGGGATATGGATTTCAAGCTGGTATTCCTACTCTATCCTTGATTCACTGGATTCACCTACCCAAGTTACATCACTCCATAACCACTGGTGGCTCCTGGACATTCACACTGGAATAGCTCTAATTTTATTGTGAAGAATCTAGTTTTTGTTCTTCCATGGGAGTTGGTAATGCACTCCAAAGAAACTTCCTGGTGTACTAGGAGGTCACTTTATATTTGTGAAGATCCCTCCTACATGAAAAGGTAGGGTCTTAGTTCTTATACCTACTCATGGAGAGTGGTTCAGTGATTTCATGCTAGCTCCCACACTTACATCTTACACCCCGTGATCTGTATATCTTTACAGTACTTTTCAGCTTCATTACAGTGTTCACCTCATGCTTTATGATGACTGAAGCCCAAATATGGGGTACGCTCACACAATGGTGGAGCCTGGAGGGACTTGGCTACTGCCTTGTCCTAGGCCTCTTATTTTAGTACCGGCTCCACTTGAGGGCCTTACCCTACAATTATTTCTTTTCAGAGTGGAATTAAGTATTGGGTAGTGCGAAAGGAGTGGGAAGCTCTGGAAGTAAGTGCCTGCCCACCGAGGGATGCTGGAACTCCCCACCTCCATGGGCGTTACCTCAATAAAAAAATGACACAATCTTTTTTTAAAATTTAAATTACAGTGGCCATTTTGGGGGGAAAGAATGCCTGCTCCAGCATGCGTTTCATTTTTCAAAACAGGCACTTCTTGCACACAACTTATTACACTTTGGGAGTGTAAGAGTGTACCTCCAAATACACTAGAGAAGTTGCAGAGGTTTTTACACTCCAAAACTAATTGCCCTTGCTTTGCCTTTGATTTGAACCAGATAGGGAAGTCATTTCTCACCAAGCTGAGTTCCCAAAAATTTCACAAACGCTCTGGCAGTTTGCAATTGAGTTGACAATGGAAAGGATTATTGTCGAGGTGTGCCTAGCTTGGTGAATGAGGAGAGATATCTGTTGCTCCTATAACCAGAGCTAGTTCATAGTATTGATATTGGCCTTTGTCTTGTCCATTTTTGGGTACGATGGGAAATGCTACTAATGCACACAAACCATTTTCTCATGAGCAAGAATTGCATCTAAAGTACCATTTCATTGGTTGTCATTTTTCTTGTAAAAAGTATTATAAATGTAGTAATGTTCCATGTAAAGCTAATTGAAGATATTTGCAGGTAAGTATGATCCATGACAACAAGCAAATCCATAATTCATCATTGATAATATTCAATTTGCTTCCTAGTACATTCGGATGTCATCTTACAATGAAACATCATTATAATCACACTTTTGGTTAGTAGTGTTTTTGTGGTACTAAACAAGTTGCAATACTACTGAGTACAACAGCATCTTCTGCAAACCAATAAGTAAATGTGTATATATTTTAGAAACCTTCAATATGGCTGGGAAATTTTAGACCCACAGATGAGTCTGATCACAAGAGAATGAGATTGTAGCAGAAAGCCAATGTCCTTTGAGGCCCATGCATTGAACCAAGATTTTCAGAAATACATTGCCATTTTTTCTTAGCTCTCCTGCCTGCAAAAAGTGTTGCATGCTTGCATACTGACAGTATTGTCCACTTGAGATTGTGCAGACAAATTGTGCTTAAGAGAATTGGATTGCTCCTGTGACAGTGCAGATTTGTGACCTAGTGCTTTGAGAGTCTAACTCGCAGAAAGCAGTTCACTGATGCAAAAAGCATAAAGAAATAATGTCTACAAACAACATGTGAGATTTGTGACAGCTGCACAACAAATGCAAGACTCCAAAAAACTGTAGGTCTTAAATCCCCATCCCTTTGCCAGCCAATGACTCACATATGTAATTTCTGACCATTATGGTGTGAATCAACATGTTGCAACTTGCTCCCATGGATTGTCTAGGTATTCTTTCATAGATTACACCATCCCAACTTCCAATTGAATTATTGGAAGTTGATGTCTAGCTCGTGGTAATGACTATCACAAGTTAGACAACCCTGGGAAGACTTTAAACAGTCCATGGGTATTTACTAGTTATGGCAAGTATGACAGGATACGAGGAACCTCTCAACAACCCTCTCCACTGTTTAACCTTTCTCACCCCTTCATACTACCTTAGGGTAGAACTGCCCATCACCAATCACTTCTTTAGATCTTCATCATCTGTGCTTCATTTTGAGTGCTTTAAAATGTTATGGGATTGCTACCGCAAGCTTTAGAAGTCATTTTTGAAGTGCAAATGAAAAGGAGTAATGAAAAAATAACAAGACAAAAAAAAAGCTTTCCAAATCACAAAACACGTTTTTTTTCCTTTTTTCTTCTCTTTGGACCCCTCCTACTTTCAAAGCTTGTAACTTTCTCATTTCTTGTTCATTTTAGACGATTTAAAGTGCTATAGGATCACCACGTTTAGTTCTACAAATCATTTTGGAACTCTAATAGTAATAGAGCAACATACAAGGAATTTTTTGGGTGATCAGACTTAGGCTTTGTAGTGTTCTATGGTTTCTTTTTTTGAGTTCTTGACCCCCTCTACTTTGGGGGGGCTATAACTTTCTCAATTTGAATTCACTTTTGATGATTTTTGGTGCGCCATATGCGCCAATAGGAGGGGTTCAAGTTTTGTTTGAACACCAAAAGAATAAAGCCCTCCCCTTAGATCCGGCTTGCCTTGAGCGTTTAAATGATCGTTCATGAGTTGTTCTACCTTAATCACATTCAAAACCTTTTGAATGTATCCTAGTGTCCAGCTCTTCTCTACCCTATTTTCTACCAATTTTCATTCCAAATTTACAACCAATTTACAATCCACTAGAATGGACCAATATCCCTCGACTAGAAGCTTGTTATGAATCAATTGTGGATGAACGAGTTACCCTTTGGTTTTAGCTTGACCTATCCTTTACCTATCATCTATAAGCCCTAAAGGTAGGTAGTTAGGATAATAGGTGGCACTTAGATAAAGAGATGCATGTTCATGTTTTGCACATAGATAAAGGCTAGTGCATTGTTTGTAACTAGCTGGTGGAAACCAATGTTTGTTTGGGATGATGTTTTTTAATACCTGAAGGTAGTAATATCAAATTACAATAAAACCCTTTATAATCACACCCATTTTAGTCACATTATTGCTTGTGTTACACATTTCTTTGGTAACTATCTATTTTAGTAAGAAACATCAGTCTTTTGATTCATTATCACATTCGTTAATAACACAAAAACATTTGCAAAGCTTTCTTAATAAATGTGATTATAATGGAAAAAATCTAGGGTAAATATTAAAAGTTTTGTAAATTGTAGTGCCCTTTGACAATGTTAGTATTGTTTTGTGCTCAAATTGTGCAAACTAACAACAATGAATCCAATTGAAATAAAAGGAAAAAGACAACAACTTTCTATTGTAAACAAGCAAAAGATATGTGAACTTGCCAAGAAAACAAAAAAATTAATTTTAAAAAATATATTTGACAAAATACACAAGGAGTTCAAACTCAATGTAGATTGTCACAATAAAATTAACATAAATGACAACCTTCTTCAAGTTTAATAATGCATAGTAGAACTTAAAATAAGCCATGTAAGAAATTTAAACAATTGTTAGCACCTTTATTCTAACTAGAAGGGTTATTTTGCAAGGTTTTTTGCGTATACTCACAAACTTGTAAAGGTTTGTATGGAATGTGACTACACATGTTTGAAACACAATTCATTAATGTCACAAAAAAAAATGGTCACCAAAGGCATGAATCTAAAAGGGGTTTATTGTACTTTGATGTTAGGTAGGGTTTTTGATTATTAAAGATCTTAATTGTTGGTATCAATATGGTATCGATAGGTGATTTATGTGAATTTGCAAATGGAATATCAACAACAATATACTAATATTGACATTGGCCAAATATGAACTTGGATTCCCTTATTGGCTTTTTGAATTTGCAATGTCTTTGTGTATATTTTTTCTCTCAAATGTAACAACTTGTCATTGATTATAGTTATAAATAACTTGCAATTAAACATGAAACATTACAAGAAAATGGTCAAATTTGGAATACATGAAAAAGAAATATGTTGCCCATGCTAAAGGAAGTGCTCACTAATGGTGTAGACATGTTAATATGTACCAACATAGTTGAAATCGTTATTTCATATTTTAAAATGGTAATTTAATGACATGTTGAAGTTTTTTAATTTATTCATATAATAATAATAATCATGATATATCATGGGAACATGTGATTAAATTCAAATCAATCTGATGAATAAAAAAATTCAAATATTTAAAAAATTGTAACAAATGTTTTATGTAATTTTTCAATTAAAAATATTAATTAAAATTTCTTGAAAAGATTTGAAATTTCTTATTTTTGAAATTTTATACAAAATTTGTATAAAATTAAAATATTCTAAAAATAAACACAAATTAAGCAATCACTTAAAGGTGCCTCTAGCATTATCCTTGTTTGGGCCCTCACCCATGCTAAACATTCATTACAATGTGATTTAAAGGCATGTCTTATGAAATGTAGGACATTTTTAAGGTTTTATTTTTTGGGCCTTTTTGCATGGGATGTGATTGTCACCTTTTGGTTGTTTGTTCTTGAAAAGTTCCAACAATCACAACTAGTAGGAAAAAAAGCATTACTTGTTGGATCTTTTAATATACTTGGTTTGTTGTTGAGTCTGGTGTGTTGGCTAACAAGATTTGTGTGGAAGTGTTGTGTGAAGTAACTGTGATGGAGGATTGCAATAAGGAGCTTGGAAGAGGATTTAAATGGGGGAGCTCTAGGCAAATCTTCAAAAAAGTTAAGTTCATTTTGTGAAGTTTTTATGTGTGTGATTTTGTTTTTACCCAAAGACATTGTATCCAAGAACTCTTATCCATGGCATAGGGACAATAGACTCCAAACTATAAAATAAAATGTAAGAGTTATGTTTTTGTTTTCTTTGACTCAAAATCGAAGAAATTGGAAAGAATAACAAAGTCTAGTGTTCATTGTCTAACATGTCCATGTCTAAGGATTTTGGGTTGGATCATGAAGAAAGGGAAACTGTGGTGCTTTGGGTGAGAAGGATTTTCATCATCAAGGGAACAAGGCTTTGATATGTCAAGTTTTTGAATTATTGAATCATGAGATGTTATTTGTTGAATGGACAAGAATGATGAACAAGGAGAGTCTGATCTGAATTCTCCAATCAAGTGTCATCAAGGTTCATTAAAAGTGGTGTTTGTTCTTAGAATATAGTTATGTTGTGGTTGTGATAGTGTGGTGCTGATCAGTAAAAACTATGTTTCAAAGATCATGTGAATAAAAATTACTCAGCAGTCCGTGTGGTTTGTTTCTGGAGGTTGCATAACACTATTGTTAGCGGCAGTTAACATACACCCCCAATTTTTGGTTACAACAAGTTTACTAATTCTTGTTGAGAGCCATGTGAAAAAAGGTGTGTTATGACAAAAGAAATGTGAACCTTAACCCTTAGCTTTGAAGGGCCTGGCGCACATATGGTGCTGGGGCACATGGATATCTGAAGTTTCTGTAAAATCAAAATACCCTGTAAGTAGGGCAGCTGATACCTGAACATATGCCCCTAAGAGCATCTCCACCGGTGCTTAGTATGTCACTCTGGATAATAAAATTATATGTCTAAGTATAGCTATTTTTTTGGGCAACTCCACCAATAAAACTGTAACTGCATATACGTGGGAACTACAAATAGCATATCACCTAGACCAATCATTCTGATCGACCAATCAGAAATACTGAGCCGCAGTCTGATCCAATTTATTACACTCTTTTTTGGAGGTGCACAATTGTTTTGCGCCTTTTACCATCCAAGGCAAGCTGCACGAATTTGGTGCAGAAAAACCAATTTCATGAGCTAAACCAGCACATTTTAACTTTTTCACAATAAATTTTACTGTCTGGAGTCACATACTGAGCACCGGTGGAGATGCGAGCATCTCCAGCAGTGCTCTGTTCCTGACGTTGCACATATATTTTTCACATCCAAGTTTAGTTGTTTATTTTGTTGCAACTTGCAACCCCACGCCTGAAACTGAAATTGGGACTACTATAGCAAACCACCTGGACAATCATTATGATGGGCCAATCAGAAACACTGACCAGCAGTCAGATCACATTTACTACACTCTCTTCTGCAGGTGCACACGGTTACTATGGAATTATACTGAACCAAACCATTTTCCTGAGCCAGACCGGCATATGTGGACATTTTCTCATCTAAGTTTAGTGTGCAGGATAATACTGAGCACCGCTGGAGATGCTCTAACAGACCAACAAGAGGTAATTTCCCCCTACTATACCTACATTGGTAAAACCAGAAACTCGACTGAGCACTCTGGTCAGCAGAGAATTTGAACACTTATGAAAAGTGTTTCCTGTCCAACCACCATCCATCGCTCAAGGCGTACTTATGGCTGTTGGTTGGCTCCCACAGGAGTCCTCCGATCCACAAGGCTATTGGGTGACAACTTAAAGCTACAACCTAGCCCACTAATGTGCTAGAGTGCTGAGCCTGAACATTCTGGCAATCATGCAAACTTTTAAGGAATGATATACATGACTTGCACATCCCCCTCATTGTGAGACTGCTTCTTGTAATTGTGGCATCAATGACAACAGGATAAAAAACTCTACAAAACCCTGCAATTAGGTTTTTTTCTACGCTGACAGGTACGAGAGCTCTTTAAACCTTTACAGAAAGTGGACTACGGTTTATGAATTTCGAAAGAGCCAGAACTACTAAATTCATGTTTGAGCGGATCTCAAGTAACCCCCTATAGTAGCTTTCAATAATAGAGTAGCTCCATAATTGTATAGTTGAACTCTATTAGGTTCCATTTAAGTCAAAAAGACAAACGGCATATGGAATTCATGGGTAGGACAAATAAAAGATGAGTTATCTAAAACACGTCCAAATATAAAGTACCGGTCCCAAAAGATTGTTTCCAAGTTCCATACTCTTAGAGGAACCTTGGCGTCAGTGGCTTTTCAGAGAGTCCAGACCGCCACTATCTTGCATCTGGCAGTTGTGGCAGCAGGAGAGGTCTCCTCTAGGCTTGGTGTAATTCCAGGTTTTTGGCCCATCGCCTTGCATGACTTGCTTCATGCTACCTCGATGGGTTTAGGTCCTAGGTTTTGTGTTTTCTCCTATTAGGGCTCCCCATTGTGCATTCTGCACTTTTGGGTGTGGTCTTTTGTTTGGACTTTGATCCTTTCTTTTTTCTTCTCTTGTTCCCTTGCCAGGTGTTTTTTCTTTATTTATTTATTTATTTGACTCATGAGGTTCATGGATCATAAACCCTCCTTCTAGCCGTCCTAGGCCTCACATTTAGGGAATGGCCCTGCGCTTGGATTTTGCCTACACATAATTGTTGGCCTCTTTTTAGTCTTATTGCAAGGCACAATGGTCAAGTCTTCTTAGGACTACCTGAACTAACCATGGTTCAAAATCCATATGCCCATTGTGCAAATCTTGAAAGATGTAGAACTTGCGATCCAGGTGTTGTCATCATCCTCTGAGTCCAAATCAAGCCAAATCAAGATGTGTGCCAGACCTCCCTCCACAATCAACACTTGACCTGGTAAGGATAAAGGGTCCTTAAACAAGTATTCATGGGGGAGGACAAATTGCACAATGCACAAAACCACACAACAATCTATAAAATAAGCTCTGGGTAAAGCTCATAGGGCCAGTGATCTTTTTTGGGGGGAAATTTTTCTCATTCTGTGAAAAACGTTTTGACAAAGGATTTATATTTTCTCACAAATTCCCTGTCTTTTACACATAGAAAAAATATATATATTAAAATTTTCCAACAATATTCCTACAATATGAAAAGGTGCTTACAATTTTCTATTTTCATTTTTTTGAGTACCACCAAATTTGGCTAAATCTTCTGTACATCACACAATTAACGCCCAAAAAATACTGTTTAGAGAGTATTTTGTATAGGGTAAGGCCCTGCTATCAGAGAATTACTATGTGAGCATCAAGGGCGGAGCCCCAGGTACACGCAGTGTGTCCCTGAAAGCAGCAGGGCCTTACACTGCGTAACAACCGAGGTAATCGATGGTTTTAAAAAGAAAATGTTTCCCTTCCAAAGGTCTCATTGGCTTACATCCTGCGCTCTAGGGATCTTAACAATCTCACACCCTCCGCCCTGGGGCTCTTTTTGTAAGCCTGATTACTAAATGTAATGTGCCCTATAAATACACTAAGAGTTCTCTCCGAGGTTGTTACGCATCCCCTGGTATGGGTATTTAGTGACCTTCCCATCTGATGAGGTCAGACAAGTGGCGATCAAGTAGGTGGGTTGGTGACTGGCATCACTGTGATCAATTGAGTGATCTCATTACGCTTCCCAAAAGGACGAGATCTCCTCCGCCCGCCCCCCCAAATATTCCGTGAAATAGGAGGGGATCCGCGAGAGGCACATTCTTCGGAGTTGACAGAAAGAACATCAAAGCGTTTTCATGACAGCCGGAAGTTTCTCCTCGCCGCCAACATGCTCATGAATGTCTTCTTCCCCAATCCCAATTTTTTGTCGGCGTCAAGGCACGAACTTCAAACCCGTCACGTAACTCTTGACAGCTGACGATGGTCTCGGGATCTGCCTCGTCCCCTTCAAAATTGTTGCATGTTTCTATTTTACAAGGATGCAAGGTGAGTTTCCCACTTTTTGGAGGTTCTCTCTCGCTCTCCCTCGCTCCCATGCATCTGATAATTGGGGGTGTTTTAGTTGTCACTAAGCAAGCTTCCAGCGACAGCACAAGGGTTGCAAGCTTATAATTAGCTTATTCTAGACCAGTTGCAAACTTAGTATAGGACACAAGTGTTTCAAGAGTGCTGGATCTTCCCCTTCTTGCTCCTACCTACAGTGTTCTGTTTTTCCAATTTTGTGATGTAGTTGAAGCGACAATCCTCTATAAGACCATTTAGCCAGATTTGGCTATAAATATATATAAGTAAAAAAGTATAAGCATCCTTTCCTTTTTTGGTTACCCAATTGAACTTGATGTTTGATCAGCGCTTTTCTTTTAATTTTTTTCCAAAATTTGAAATCCAAAAAACACTTACATTTCGCCATTTTGAAAAATAATCACAGCCTACCAACTCTCTCTCTCTCTCTCTCTCTCTCTCTCACACACACACATGGAAGTAGGTAGTAGCTACCTGTCCGCCATGGAATTAATTGTGGCATACTAGACAATAGTTTATTAATTTACTGCTCTCCACATTAGTGTGGTAAGCAAAAAAATACACAGTAGGAAGCATACCAATGAATAGTTTGGTGCACTGCTCTTCGCATAAGAGTAAACCCTGTCCACAGTAAGTACAAGGCATGTCGAAGCAAATGTAAACACACGAGAGAAAAATCGAAACAATCAAAACAGTAGCAATGAAGTACAAAACTTAATGCTAAAAGGGCTATCGATAGCAAATTAATACACAGTAGCATCCAGTTAATTATCAACAGTTTACTAGGCATCAACTCAGTATTAGTCTTTTAAATAGCAGAAATACACAGCAGCTTGCATGCTGATTTTCAACAGTTTAGTAAACTGCTCTTGGTTTATTATAAATATAGAAAAAATATTAATTAACAGCTTAACAAGACAGAAAGTTCAAAAAATCGAAGATGCGGAAGCAATTAAATACCCCTTAATGAGCTCTGTTCAAGCGTCCCTATGACGGCCTTTGTGGCTTTGTCCAAGGTTTGATTGATGTTTTGAAAAAGATAAACTAAATCCTAGTGTTGGTCTGGTATAATATATGTCAACCCCTGGTATTAGTAATGGTGTGAAAAAAAAAAGTGTATGCGTTTCTCAGTGTGAATGAAGGCAAAATGAGCATCTGGAGGATGCAAATGACATAATGGATGAAGGGTTGCATGGATTTGAACTGGTAGAAAGTGCCAAAATAATGGACACTTGGTCATCACCAGGCTTTGAGTGCACTTCTATCTTTCTAATGTGTATTTTTTATTTTCTTGTGTTGTTTGTTGTTTGCAAGTGATGAGCTTTGTTTTGTATTCTTCATGGATTGAGTGGCGTTCAACGTTGATCAATGTGGAGTGTTGTGTTGTATTTGGATAGGAGGCATAATTGAAGATGATGGATGGCAAATATAAGGCGAAACTTTTAATTTGGAGAAGCGAAGTTTTCTAGTAGCTAAAACTTTGAATTTGGAGAAGGAAAGAAGGTTGTGTATGTGTGCTTGAGTTTTTGAGTCTAGAAAATGCAATTTGTCAATAGTTGTGGTGGGGGATGAATGCCTTTACTATTGTTTGAGCCTTTTGATAGAGGATTGTGTTTCTTTTTCACTACGTATTAACCTTTCTTCAAGGTTAAACATTTTAAATGGACAATGTAGGGACCAGATGGGGGAAAAAAATGAATGTCTGAGGGGTTTCAAAAGCAATTTACACAGTAATTAGGTTTGTGGGAGTGAGTATTGTCATTTGTTTCAGGATGTAATAAGTTCTAGTGTTCATGGGAAGGAGTACCCACAAATGTGGGAGTTTTGAAAAAGGAATAATAGGAGATTAAACAACGTTAGGTTTATCACATCTTTATCAAAGAGGCATTGGGGTTCTTGTTTTCCTTTTTCTCTAACTTCCTTGAAGTTATATGTGGTATTGGGGGGGGGTTTTCATTCTAAAAGATAGTTGATGGTGGAATTTCCATGATAGACTAGTTGGGCTCAAGAGTGAAGCTAGAGATATTTAATTCCTCTTGGTCCATCACTCAATTAGGGTAGATTAAAGGTTATTGTTTTGACAACATTATTTTATAGTTTTGTATTAATGCATAGATTCTCCAAATTGCATTTTTTCACTGTTTTTTTTAGCAATAGAAGCAACATTAGGTAGCCTTTTCTTTTAAGTGACAATGGTACTAAATACCATATTAACCTAATATCAAATATTCAAATATACCTCTTGATACCATTATACATTAGTGGTTTTTTATTCAAAATCCCAAGGTCTATTGGATGGCTACAACAAATATGATAGGGAGGTAGAGGTGGCAACTTGGAAATGCAAATGGTATGTGGCACCAATGAGGATGGATTTTACGGAGATACTTTGTAGATACTTATGCATTAAGGTGGTTGAATATGAACGACAATGCAAAAAAAATTGATAATGTCAATTGGCAAAACCAATTTTTCATTGTTAGTTTATGTGGCAATCCAATATTTTGAAACGTTTGTAATTTGGCAAACATTTTAGATTTTTAAAAATCAAATGGTGATATGGTTAACTTGGAAATAGGACCTCAACAATAAAACCCAAAATGAAAAAAAATATCAAGACGTAACTTTAAAGAAAACAAATAAACAAAACCAAGGAGACAAAACCATAAAAGTATGATGGATTAGGGGGGGGTGGGGGGTGAACCTCAATCCTTTTGGATCTTGTCCATTGCAACCCAATTCAGTCCTACACAAGCCACATACATTAAAACCAAACCTACATGCCCACATTAATATGTAGAACAATACAAAATGTAGTCCAAATTGCAAAACAAAAATGGACTAAACCCAAATTTAGCAACAACCTAAAAACATAGCCAAAATATGGAACTTTGATTAAATAATTCTAAGAAGGAAAATAAAAGTGGGAAGGAAAACAAAACTTTAGATTTTTTTAAGGTTATGAATGTTGCCAAAAATTGGCATACATCAAACACCAAGCTAAGGTGTCGCAACTGCCAATAAACTATAGCAACTTCATGCGACTACAAATTGTTGCTACAATGGAAAATATAAAAAACTAGAAAAACAATCATCGCAAACTACATATTGCAACTACCAAAATCTAACAATCAACTACATACTTTACCTTGTTATCTACCCAATCCTTGGTGGCATCCCCAAAAGGAAATGTATCCAAAGTGCAATGGTCTTGCGTAAACATCCTCACAACCAAATTGAAGTGTGTTGTTAACCACTTATGTAACTTTGATTTCATGAAGGATAAGGTGGAAAAACAACATTCATCTTCCACATTCCCTAAAACCAGAACCGCTACAACCTCCACCAATGTTGAATACTTTGAAAATAGGTGATGCAATAGGCTACTAAATGTAATTTTGGACCAAGCCCAATGGTAGGGTTGCATGGCAATGGGGGTTCCAACACAGCAACATGGTTGTTTTTCATAATAATTTTGAAAAAAAAAGCTGAAACATCAAACCTCCCCTCATAAAAAAGAGTAGGGATTTTCACCTATTCACTTTTTGTGCTAATGACTTTTCAAAGAAAAATTCAACCTTCAATAAAGCCAAATTCTTTCAGAACATTTCGTCAACATGAGGATTCGACCAATATTGAAGATAGATGATGCATGTTGCATTCATCAAATCATGATTTGGGAATTGTCGTTCAAATTTAACAATTAAAGACACAATAACATGGGAACGTGCAACCTTCACTGCCTCAAAACCCATTGTCCAGTCATCTCGTGTAACTTGGGTGATGATTCTAATAAATGGGCACTTCTTGTACAACTGATAATGTTTACCCATAAATAAAAAAATGACATATTGAATGTTTGTTGCAAGATCAGTCCACCAACCAATCAAAAGTTGGTCATTACTACATTCATGCAAATCCAAGAAAAGCTTGAACCCCTTCTTGGCATATTTTTTTTCTAGAGCAACATGTACATGTTGTAAAGTTCAACACAACACGTCTTCACAAATGTAACAAAGTCACACAAAACTATCCTTCAATTGTGCAAACTTTATGAGCACATACACTACCTTTAACAAAGGCATAATACATGTTAAGCCCATGACCACCTTAACGTCACAAAGGTACCCCAAATTTGTTTGAACAACCACCATGACATTCATATCATTAGTCATCTTCACCACCAAAAATTTGTACTCAACAAGAATTCACTTCATAGGGAACATCGAAATCCACCTAATTTTTACATTCCACAATAGTTTCATGCCTTTGGTTTCCAACAACTTGGCAAGAACACATTGTTCAAGATGCCGCTTTGGGGAAAAGGAAAAATAAATATACATATTCTGCAAAAAACCTTATAGCTTAAAACCAAGGCAAAGTAGAAAGAGTTTGCATCATTAAATTAGTGCAATGTGCCATCTAGTGCACTGCAATAAAAAAAGGTGTCACTTTAGACTTCAATTGAGCAGTAACACCCATGTGGTCACTAATAAACACCAAAACACCATTTGAACCAAAACAAACCACCTTGTTGGCAATTTGCTCAACTATCAACCCCCCATATTCCTCCAAAGACCTCAAGTTCAATAAGGTCAAATTATTCGAAAAACCTCCACCAAGCACCCTCTCAAGATTTAACAATGACGACACCTTCCTAATGCCTAAACATAAACATGCGCACTACACCACGACTAGTTGTCAATTGTGGTAACTTTGTCTTAATTAATGGCAATATACTTGGTTGTTTACATTGCAACTTTAATGTGTTTGATGACAATTTGGTGCATGGTTTCAACCATTTACCAACTAATGGAGTTAGACCAATGCTTACAGGGTGTGTTTTTCACCTGAAAAAACTCAAAACAATTCCTTCATTTTTTCAAAATCTGTGAAAAGTCAACCAAGCTTCAAGATCCGAAAAATAACAACAAATTGAGTGAACTTGCACTTATTGTCCATAGTAACTCCCCTAACACACACCATCTTAGCAACAATGTTTTGACCCCTACTAACCCACAACCATTTGTTTTTAGCATGTTTGTTGTCTATTGACATTAAATACTGCCCCACAACACATCCAGGACATGGAACTTTGCACTTTTGCCTTCCTACATGTTTTTTGCAAATTGTCTAATTTTAGCACCAACAATTTTTCTTGACCCTCGATTTCACTACACACCTTGCATCGAACCATTGTCAATTTCCCATCACACCCAACTACAACCTCTGCCTACGGCAATTTTGGAGCCCACATTTCTTGGAAAACATGATTCAATTCCCACTCCCTTTTTTTACGCTTCCTCTTTGGATTTTCTAGGATTGGCTTTGAAGAAAAAATACTAACATTAATAGAAGGTTCGACAAGATTAGAAGATGTTATAGGTGAAAATGGACTAGATACATTATGGGACTTCTTAAATGACAAAATTATGTTTGCTAGCATTAGACCTAAGGCACTAAAAAAAAAAACTTATACTTAAAACCCTCAAGTGGATGTAAAGGGCTCATGGTGAAAGAGCTCGAAATGTCTAAAAAATTAAAAACACAAAAAAGAAGTTGACAAATATTACAAGAACCTTTAAGGTTCTTTACCCGAAAAAATGTCATAAACCTAAAGCTCGACTTACTAAACCCCAAACTCAACCTCACAAAGATGCAAATTTGAACAACAATGCAAAAAATCAAGAGAAGAAAAAAAGAATCTAATGAATGCAAAGTTCATAAGAGTAGGTAAAGATTTATCTACAAAGATGGAGTTCATTACAATCTTCACAAACTTTAATGCTATAACATACTTTTTGAGCTCCATCACTTGTGCTTATGCAATGGCTTGGGTTTGTACTTTAATAAAATTAAACCCAGCCTCTTAAGCTGCTCAATGTTGGTTAAGAAAATTGAAACCCTGCAATAAACCTTGAAAAGCGCTTATTCTTTTCAAATGCACTTGCTATTGATGCCATTACCCCTAAACCATATTTCAATTTTGTATAATTATTACTGACCTACAAAATGATGGATTGGCGAACTCCAAGTTCATCAACACATAGAGGATGTCATACAAATTAATGGAAGGTTAAAGAATGGCAATGATTTGGGGTCATGGAGTAGTGGAGAGGATGGTTACAAAGCTCAAGAAATTGGAGAAGGGGAGGTGATAAAACAAGATTTCAAGTGGCCAGCTGCCAACATGGAAAAGAAGGAAATGAAAGTGAGACGATCTTTGATAGCACAACTTCACCTCGTCTATGATGTTGTCCATTAGGGCAATCGAGATGGCTAGCCCTAGATCTGATAGTTTGAAATGTGGCGAATCAATGGGAGTTAAATCTTTGGATTTAACTAAAGGATGTAGAATGGTCTTTGTAGAACTCACCACTTGACGAAATTTCACCAAAAAAAAACACTGTTATACACCCCCCAATACCACATTCTAATTTTTTTGATGAATACCATGTTAGTTTGGTATCAGAATTTTTTGTACTGGTCTAATACTTGATATCATGTATTCATGTTCCTTTTTTCCCTGGTATCAATCCTTCATCCTCTTTTGGTATGAATTATTATGTAAGTGTAAATATTATAGTTTATTTGACCTATAGGTACTTAAATATATTTGCAACATCTTGAAAGATTTGGTGCCTTTGTCATAGTGTGTGCTTTCTTCTTTGCTGCAAGTAGGTAACCAGGCCGGTCACCGAACACTTGGTGTTTCACAGGTCTGTGAATTTCTGGAGAGTGCACGTTTAAAGTTCATCCTCAAGGAGGAATTGTAGCACTACTATTTGCGCACCCACAGAAATTTGAATCTTTGAAAAAAATGAAAAGATGAGTCAGTTGTGAGCCTCCAAAATAGGGGGGGGGCGGCGGGTGGTGTAAAATGATGGAAACGAAAAACCGCCCAACACTTGGAAGACTATTACCGAACACCGAAAAACGTCGTTGAAAGTATCTCTATTGCCTTTATGGTTCCAAGATGATTTGGAGATCATAAGGTTGCGCTCTTATAGCACTTTAAATCACTTAAATTGAACAAGAAATGAGAAAGTTATGAGCATTGAAAGTAAAAGGGGTAGAAGAGAAGAAAAACGCGATTTATAACTTTGAAAAACTTATTTTTCTTCTTGCTCTTCTATAATTACTCCTTTGTCTCTGCGGTTCAAAGACGAATTGGAGAGCTCAAGTTAGCGCTCCCATAACGTTTTAAATCACTCAAAATGAAGAAGAGACGAGGAAGATGTTAATAAGGTGTCCGGTCATAGCTGATGCTCGGTCGTAGGGCAGGAAGTCATGCTTCTCTTGCAACGTGAGTGTGAACAGATGTCAGCATTCAATGGCTGATCAGGTTTATGAATATGTCAAAAGTGCATCATCAATGGAGGCATTATTGATATTAGAGTGACTACATATACCTGTTGATATCACAGTTCATAACATATATGTTGATACCCATTGCGTACCCATTCCATATTCTTCAATTGTATATATCATACCATACTAGTGTGGCCTGTGCTGTTGGCCCAAGTGTTACCACGTCCTCAACTGATTTTTCCTTCCAAAACCTGGTTTTTTGGGAATTTATTTCAATTTTCAGCAGAAATGACTTCAAAATTAATATCTCCCACATTCCGAATCCAAATCTTACCAAATAAATTCCATTAAATCCTGCTCATCAATATCTTTCCAACAACACCAAAGGCACATTCCAATTCCTCTGAAATTTTCAGCTACGATTTAATTTAACTTTCAGTGAAGAAATCATTCAATATTCAAGAACTCTTGCACCGCAAGTCCAAACGCCATGAAACCAAGCCCATGCACCCCTCCTCCTCAAGAGCTTTCCAAAGAGACTGAAGAATGTGATCTGAAGCATCCCAGTTCAGTGGATCTCGTGGTACAAAACAAAACAAACAAACTACCATCCTCATAGATAGATATATCACATCTTATTATCCATATCCATACGGTATAATATTTTTGGAGAACCCTATATACCAGTATCAGTCCTGTATCACAAAGTGATGATACTAGCAAATACAATAAAGGATATTATTATCTTAAACACTAGGAAGTATGCTAATGACCTAGATATTAATTCTGCTTCTTTAATTGCATGGGTTCAAACTTGACAGGAACAATAGAATTTTTTTTAAAAATGTCCTTAGTACCTAAAGGTCAGAGAATTCAAAATTGAATTAAAAAGCACACCCAATTGGTCTGCCATGATGTTTACAGGTTAACCACAACAAGCAATTGCAATATTCACCCATTACCTAATGTCAAATTATCATTTTAATATAATATATGTCACAATAAACACCACATATTTTACATTGTAATGAATGAAACAACAAAGTTTATCTCACAAATGTGTCATGAGCCCTGACATTTTGTGTGAGAAAAATCACATTCTCTTGTAGTGGAGGGACATGTGTAACACACAATGCTTGGAGTAAAAAAGGATTTTACAACAAAATTGTTCTACATGTTTGCTTTTTATATCTAGTTTATAGCCAAATTTGGCTAAATTTATTGTGAATGATCACCACTTTGGCTACATCACAATATTGAAAAAAGAACACTCCCACCACCACAGCTTCAAGCCCTCAGGTACACACACTATTAGAGCAGCTCCACAAATGGCTTGCACAACATATTTTGGGTGAATTAGGGCACTAGGAGCAACAATGGAATTTTGGGGTGGATGCCACCAATGGGGCATGAATTGTTGTTGCCAAAATCTGCATGATCTTTAAGCTTTCATCCTAACATCTTATGATGACACAAATTTGATATTTCTTTTTCTCATCTTGTTAGTCTCATACAATGCTTTTTTTCTTCAATTTTTTTGATGGTGCTCACGTGGTGATCATCCATAAGAGAAATTTAGCCAAATTTGGTGATGTTCAAAATATGAAAGCAGAAAAATCTTAAGCACCCTTCCATGTTGTTGGCAAATGTGGTGAATTTTGGCAATTTTTCAGAATTTGCACTTTGCATGGATACTCTCATATTTGGCCTTGATGTCGAAAAGGCTATTCTCCACAAAGTTTCAACCTCCATGAGTGACTTCTTGTTCAATAAAAGCTGGTCTACTACATTAGCACACACACATTGGGAATTCCTACAATACTGACCAAATGAAGCTCCATGATTTCATGAACATGGATATGTTGATGCAATGCTGAGGCCTTTTGCCCTTGCCACCACATTTCACATATCCCAAAACCATGGCATTTCAAGCAACCACATTGTGTGTGGGAAGACTAGTGAGCAGTTTGCAAGCATTGTCTATGCTACCACCTTTGACATACTTTGTCAACAAGATCACTAATCCACAATGGCATTATGCGGCCACTTTGAATGATCTGTTGATGGACATACCTGCCATCATCACATGCTGCTAGACTGGCACATGCATTTCAGAGTTCAAAGAAATTTAGTGACAACATCTGTTCGCAATTCTTCTTCTTGCCTTCATGCATAAAGTTCCAATACCTTATGCCTGTCCTCTGTTGCTCAGAAGTCCACAAAACATGGTATTCTGAGGAACTTGTGCTCATTATATTGAACATTTTCCAAGCATCCTCTGTGTTCCCATATAAATGGCCTACATGTCCACAAGGCTGTTACCCAACTAGATATTTGACTCACAGCCAATTTGTATATAGTGCATGCTGCATTCAAGTACCCCTCAACTAGCACATGCATTAAGCACCCTACAATAGTGAAGGGGACTGGTTCAATGCTTTCACATTGCATTTGCTTGATTGAAATCTTTCCAAAGCCTTGCACAGATTCAGCATGTCAAGAATCAAAGCACTCCATGTGATCACATCATCGCATCAGGGCATTTTATTGAGTGCTTTCAAGGCATCCTCAGTGCTCGCACATTTGCCATACATGTATGTCAATCAGGGTAATGCCCCCATGGATGCATCTGACCTATATACATGCACATCTATTGAGCAACCCCACAAAGGTGACAATGGTTTGCTTCACCCCCTTTTATGTCCGATTTGATGAAAAAGCTCTAATGTCTTCCCATCTTCCACCTGGGGCATACATGTCGATGAGGCTATTACTCATATGGGCATTGGATTTAGGCTGCTTTGCATAACTTGTATTTATTGTTTGTTCATTAAAGTTATCCCTAAAGTTAGGCGATTAGGAGTCGGCGAGTTTCGACATAATAAGGCATCAAATGCATAACTGGGAATGAAATTCTACAAAACGAAATAACTGGGACCCAAACTAGTTTCTCCACCAACTTTGGTAGTAAACTGAGTTTCATCCCCTCTTT
>Ga0116231_10004662_pt1 | contig 27610 bp, 23 predicted proteins | sample S1TSphgellanicum_2_FD_89695 | JGI IMG/M metagenome (GOLD analysis project Ga0116231, IMG submission 89695) | Host-associated microbial communities from peat moss isolated from Minnesota, USA - S1T2_Fd - Sphagnum magellanicum MG | ecosystem: Host-associated > Plants > Peat moss > Unclassified... | reverse complement strand
GGGTTGTTATTCTTCAGTCACCCCCCCCCCCCCCCCCCCCCCCCCCCCCCCTTGGGCTCCCCCCCACCACAAAAAAAAATTCAAAACAAGCCCCCTTTTTCTAACAAAATAAATTCACATTTTTTAGGGGGGAGTTCCCTTTGTGGGGGGGGTTTTTATCTTCACGCCCCCCCCCCCCCCCCTCCCAACCATCCAACTCTTGGGCTCTACACCGAATCAAAGAAGATTTCACAACCAGAGCTCCTTTAATAGCAATAGTCATTCAGCTTTCATGTAGGGTAATGCCCTTGGAGTGGGGGATTTCATAACCTGAGCTTGCCCTAAACCCAAGGAGCAAATAAAAACATAGTGTGGGGAAATGGGTAACTCGAGCATCCCCACTGGGTGCTGAGTATGGGACTCTGCAAAAATATTTGTCAGATCCAAGTTTAGTTGTTTACTTTTTTCCAACCCCACCCATAAAACTGAACGGGGAAGTGCAAAGAGGTGGGAACTACTAAGAGCAAACCACCTGGACCAATCATTATGATTGACGAATCAAAAATAAGGATCAGCAGTCAGATCTCATTTATTACACTCTTCTCTGCAAGTACACATCTTTGCTGTGGTTTTACCAGCCTCAGCAAACTGAGCAAATATGCAGGAGAAAAACCATTTTCCTGAGCCAAACCGGCAATTGTTGACTTTTCTTCATCCGAGTGTAATGTGCAGGGTCACATACTGAGCACCGGTGGAGATGCTCTTATAAGTTTTGGCCTCCAATTGGCGATGGGTAATGGGAGAGTCAATATGAGCTTGTTGACTAGTAAACATGTACTAGACTCTTAAGGTAACTGTATAGGTACCTCGGTGGCTTGCATGACATTAATGCAATAGACTGGGTAGGAAGTAGAACACTATTGACCAAAGTCTGGTTACATTTTAGAGCCTAGGTTTTCACAAATTCTTTTGAAATGAAAGCAGACTTCACCAGTCTAGGAAGTCCGGACTTTAGACCTCACATAAAGCCCCCACCATAAATAACTTCACAATAATATCCACTCAATGGATGATAAAGAATTTGCTGAAATGTTTTTCAGTTCAACATTTGCATGAAAAGTAATTTCCAAAAAGTGCAGCGATGATACATGTACACTTTTTTTTATTAAATTTAAAGGAGTAGACAACATAGGGTAATTTTCTCTTAAAGGAGGCCCAAAAAACCCTAGATGGGAAAGGGAAGTGTGAAATTCCCAACCTCCGTGGTGGTGACCACGTACTAAAGAGTGGGCAAGGTTTGATTAATTGTGGTGACCACGTACTAGAGAGTGGGCAAGGTTTGATTAATTGTAGTGCTTTGTGAGTCCACGGCATAGAAATGTGAAATTCCGACCCTGGTAACTGACTGTGTACCACAGAGTGGCCAGGGTTTGACCAATTTTGGCTGGTAGCAAGTCCATGGCTGATCCCAAAAAGCCAGCCAAAGAGCCAGGATTCACCAAACCATGCCCACTGCGTGCTGTTTTCTTTAGTTCTTTTCAAAAGAAAACGGACAAGGCCCTTTGATTCGGTTTACAGAATCAGCACCCAGATGGATGGCCAGTTTGACATGAGATTTGTTAGGGAAAAAGGAAGAATGAGTAATATCTTAAAGACCATGTGACCCTAGTGATGCTAAGTACGCGACCCTGCAAAAATATTTCTCACATCCAAGTTTAGTTCTTTTTTTTCTTTTTGGGTTCCAACCCCACTGATGAAACTAAAAATAGCATTGCAAGTATGTGGGAGACTACTAATAGCAAACTACCAGGACCAATGAAACTATCTACCAAATCAACAGCAGGTGTTTGTTCGGGCTTCTACTCTTTTACCACTCTCAGCATCATCCTGTGCACAAATGCTGAGCCAAAACCATTTTACTGAAGCCAAAACTGGCATAATTTTTTTTGACAATTTTTCATCCAATTTTCTTTTGCAGGGCCATGTACTAAGTACCCATGGAGCTGCTGTTATTACTCTTAACTTTGAAATGTCCAGCCAAAGACAGGTCAAAAATTGCATATTGCTTGCCAAACAATGAATTTAACCTCATGAAGACTTATTGACTTAGATGAGAGAGAGAGAGAGAGAGAGAGAGAGAGAGAACAAGATTGTCAAAACTTGTTACAAGTTTTCAAATCACCAAAACAAAGAAGCCTGAAATGACAAAATTTTAGCTTGCAAGTTATTTGTCAAATACAATGACAAACAAAACAGCCACCCATCATCATCAGTTGAGCTGCCAAAGCAATCAAAGCCTGGGGAGGCAGCACCTCTAAGTCAATCAAAAATTGGGACATGATCTGACCCGGTGTGGGACCTCCTCTCATAGAGATATAATCATACGCATTTACAAAAGCATTGTTGTTGTCCCGTGTTACATGACAGGCCAGGACAACCCCCAGAATCCATTGAAGTGAAGCGACTCAGTTGATTTTCTTTCAGTAGTTTTGACTCGAGTCTCTCCTGTTTTTGCAGCGGGTTTTGTAGTGTGGAAAAATCCTTGTGCACGGACGTGTTACAGATATGGATCTTTTGCTGTTGTTGAAGTTCCCTCTCGTATTGATGGTGCATTCACACTTAATGTTAAGTCGGTGTTAAATGATAATCTAGGTGGCATCCTAGGTGGCACCCAATGTTAAATGGGCAATAAATAGCTTAATGTTAAGTGAATGTTAAATTAACATAAAATGTTCATGGTAAGTAGGTGTAAGTCCTAAATGACTAGCATTGGTGTCAGAGGACTCAACACTAAAGTCCCTAACACCAAGTGTGAATGTCCCTTTTTACTTCACATACTGAAAGGCCATATCTATTTATGAACCAGCACCTGCCTTATGCAACCATCCATTGGAAACCTGTATAACCTAAATTTTTACCGATGAACTACATCCAACTCATATATACTTCAAAAAAATTCGCTCTGAATGATTCTTGGAGCTCCATAGGAAGAAGGGCAAGAGCCTCAGATCTTTTATCGGAATGCCCACTCATCTCATATGGGATATTTCATGTGATCACCTTGGCCTTGTGGGAATGGTAAATTGTGCTAAGGGAGGTTTCCCCCCACCCCCTTATATAACATAGCAAACCCTAAACCCTAAAAGAAGAAGAAGCATGTGGATGTTTATTAGTTAGAGCTAGGTAGATGGATGCAGATGGTTAATAGGTAGTACATTGTTAACCAGAGTGGTTAACTATCGGATAAGAATACAACGGAAAAAAGGTGTTTCCTGTCCAACACAGGATGAGTGCATAAATGCAACTCTCCAGTAACAACAACACTCCTGACTCCTGGTGGATTATTTTCTTATTCCTTTAACAAATTGGAATTGTGCCAAGTTTCCAATCATTTGGTAATTTGGGTAATGAAGTTGGTGTCTTTCTTCATTTACTCAGTATGATTCTTTGTTTTTTTAAAAAAAAAGTGTCAGAGACAAAACTCTTGCTCTCTACTCATTTTATTTTGAGTCCATTAGTGCACTTTGATTTTGAGTAAGATTTGATTTTCTACAGCACTTTGATTTGCTTGGAGCCTGGAGGTTGGGATAGACTTATCTCTGAAGAACCCTGTCTTCACCCTGTCTTTGGGCCTCCTTTCACCCCCCATCCCCTCTTTCAGTGGTATCCGCAAAGTACATACATTTTATTAAATCTGAGTATGAAATGCTGAAACTCAGCATTTAATGCACAAGTTTCGAGACTAACTATAATAGTAGCTGCAGAGTTAGGAGCAGTGAAAATATTGGAGGCGCTCAAGATAAAGGACAGACAGGATGAAACTCAGTTTACCACCAAAATTGATGGTTTTCATCCCCCGTTGAATGCTAATGTACTTTTTTTCGAAGGTTTTCTTTGAATCTCACCCTGTGTATGACCAAACTGAGGGTTCTGGTGCTGTGTTTTTCTTTCTTTGCGGATAACTCTAATATGTAAGATCAGCCTCACAAACTTGCTCTCTCTATGTAACTTTGCTTTTACAACGTTTTAACAATATGTTCAAGGTTAAATGTTGATGAATTTTTCATCAATCATTGATATGATGATTTAATGACATTATAATACAATGATCACAATGTGTTACAACATTATCATAATAGTATATCAATGATTGTATCAACATTTTATTAACATTTGAGCATTGGGTTACTATTACAAGTGCACAACACAAAATGTATTTTGCATACTTATTTTTCAATTGTTGAAATTCTGAAAAATTAAATTGAGAATTCCTGAACCTCCTTTTTTTTTCAAAAAAATAAGTATTTGGAAAATATATGTTGAACATTAGTCATAGGTAAAGTATCAACTAATACATCCTTCCCCCCTCATCCATGCCACCGAACCATGGAAACACCAATTCCCCTCTACATTGACACCCACCATTGCACCATACCAAATGGATGGTGTGTGGAAATGAAACACTAATTCAATGAATTCATGTCCAATAACTAATTGTGGTAAGTACTTACCATCCACAACCATCTATCTACCTATCTAGTAGCCATCAAGTGCATTACGTACCTACCTACCTACATAATAACCAAGTAATTCCCTATCTACTTACCTATGATGGTTACCCACTTTCCTTGGTGGATAGGTTAGTTCTAACCTTGGTGACTCAATTTTTGTGGTTCATCTAAAACTGAAATCACAAGGGGTTTTTAACCAATGGTGCACTTGTGAGTGTTTGGTCACATAATTGGCCCATGTAATTCAAGTGGGGTTTAAGGTTTTTGGGTTTAAGGTGTATCAGCCGAGGTCAATAAAATGGGCCATAATAATGGACATTGTGTCACAACATAGGATCCCGACCTCAAATTTTCTCTCTATGCTTGGACTACGTTTCAAAATAATAATAATAAAATGTCACGCAAATTCTTGTGTCCAAGTTCATCGAAGAAGCTCATGGGTATCCCGCACCTTAATGACTTCAAACTAATGTGGCGGTGGAGAGGGAAGGAAATGCAAACCGATGGTGTAAACATCTGTTTTTTTCCCCTCCGGTATGAGTTCCAGGTGGCAGCGTACTTGTGAACAAAGGGACACAATTTCTTTTAGTTAAGCTAAACCAAGTCTGACCAAGTGGCCTACCTATCCACCCCACTTGTGCAGTCTCCATTGGGTGCTAAGGGGACCGAGGTGGCGGGGGTGCAAATTATTAATTATTGGTTGCCGTCCGTATATGTATGTATACCTACTACATGTGTGCATGCCTGTAGTATATGTGTGCATTATAGTGTGAACAAGGAACCATTGTAAACTTAATGACTCATGCACACATCAACCACAATCAATAGCCAATTATGATATTACTTCCCGTTATTTGTAGCCGATTAACAATGAAATGTGGTCCTATTTGGACAATTTTGTATAGCCAGGTCATGCCCAAAGGCCATACGCATCATCTGAATAAGTGCCCATGTGAGGTGAAACCCAGGCAAGCTTGATTCTAGTAATGCATGAAGCCAAGGGCATTTACATGACATAAAAATTGAAGATTTTTTCCCATGACTCCAACGGGTAGATCTGAGTGAAGAAGCATAAACATGTATGTTCAACCTGGATGGATATAGATCCATGGATGTGTGTGTGTGTGTGTGTTTGTGTGAAATGTAGTACATACTCTAACTAGCTACTTCATGATATCGGGCCATGACTTTAGGCAAAGGACTCTCCAGCCCTATTCAACTAATCTTTTTGGGTGTCCCATTTCAGGGCCTTGTAAGGCAGGGATGTTGTGTTGAGAATCATTATAGAGAATAGTAGCTTCAAGGGATCGTGTCCCTTAGAAACTAGATGAGATGATTCCATCCTAATTTGGTTGTAAAAGGATTCACATTTCTCTTTTGAGACTTTGTTTCTCTCCCAACCTCTTCAAATGTGCACCCACCCAGCCCCAAGAGACTTACACCAATCCATAACCCACAAAACTAAATATAAAACTATCTTCACCCAAAAAAAAAAATGGTTTAAGGCCCCCATCATACACAAAAATTCATGTAATTCTTTCAAAATGTGTGACAATGTGATTGAGAAAACATTCAAATACACATGTCATGATAAGTCTTTTTCTTGGTTTGAAATTTTGCACAAATATGAAAAATAAATATGAAAAGGGAACAATTTTTTGATCACTTTTCTTAAATAGAAAACAATCATTAAATTTTCAAAAAATTGAAAATTAGGTTGCTTGCAACATTTCACTATTGGTTTTGGTTTGGTAACAATTTTTTAAATGTTTATATATGGTTCTTAGAACTTATCATTATTTAATGTGAGATCCCATTTGGGTTCCTTGTAACTAATGTGATGTTAAAGATTGAAAAAAATAATCATGACAATTTTTACTTTACAACAACATGATGATATTTATTTTTATTTATTTATTTATTTATTTATTTTTAAAATTTCTTCCCCTAGCTATGACCAATTTATCATACAATGTCCATTTTTGATATTAAACCCATTCTGTATAACACATCTTGTTTCTTTCACATTTAATTTTTTTGGTTGAGTTGCAAATTTCATTGGTTGATTTAAGTAATATGATTTTTTAAAATCCTGATACCCGCAGGTTATATCATCGCATCTGTCACCGTCTTTCGTGCTGACTGTGGTCGTCTCCTCGTCGTCTTCGTCGTCGTAATCTGCTGCGCTTCACTCGCGTCTCCTCCTCCTCCTCGTCTGCGCTTCTCTCGCGTCCCGTCGTCCGCTGATCTTGACTCCTCGAGTTCGCGCGTTCTCTCTCCTCTCTCTCTCTTTCTTTCTTTTTTTTTGGGGGGCTGCGTCGTTGTTGCCACCGGTCCCCTGATGATCCTCTATTTCTAGTTTTGCGAAATTGAAAGGCGTCGTCGTTTGTTTGAGGTTTGTTTTGGCTGTTGGATTTGTATCATGATTCATCCTCGCAACTTTTCCCTCCATTTATTTTTTGTCTCGTGTGGCAGCAGCGTCGTTTCATCTGTTGTTGCAGAATCCGGTGAGTACAAGGATGTTTTCTCACCCCGCGCGTCTGTCGACGTGTTTGTTTCGGTTGCTGTCATTCCCGATGTCATAAACGCGGCCTTTCAATACTACTACTGTACTTAGTACTGAATCCGGATGCTGCTGCTGCTGTTGTTTTTTTTTTGTTTTTTGGGAACTGTACTTTCTCGTTTCGTTAACGAGGTTTTTCAACGTTGTTGTACTAACTGCACTGCGCTGTTGTTGTAGTTTCCAGCGGAATTGGAGATTTCTTTGCCTCTTTGCATCGCACTATGTAAAAACTCATTTCAAGCTCTGCTGTACTAGTGTGCTCCCCCCCCCCCCAAACCCTGTGTAGGTTTTGTGGCGTCGTCCTTGTTGTCTTCTTCTTCTTCCTTGAACGCGGTTTTTGGAGCTTGCCGCCAGCCACGGTTGAGATCACTTTGAGGATATTATGACAATGTGCGTGTTCCTCTATCCAGAACTTAGCCTACGAGATCATGTCTTGCCGAGTAGTCTCTCGTCGGCGCACAAAATTTGATAAAGGAGATCTTCAGTTCTAGTGCACGCTTCATGCAGATCCGATGTCCAACGTCCTGCAACTCGCCGACGACATTCGATCCTTGACGGACCTGCATTGTCTTTGTAACACCGGAAGTAAGAACAAGAAGCAGGGTAGCAGCTGCTGCTGCTGCAGGAGTCTGCAATCAGGCAGAATGTCGAAGCAGCAGCAGATGACGACGAAAGACGCCGGCGGAAAAGCCTATAGGAAGGTGGAGGTAGTGTATCACCTGAGCCAGCCTGCGTCGTCGTCGTTGTCGTCGTCTCGGCTGCTGGATCACCATCCGCATATGATCCAAGTGCAGTTTCCCTCTGATCGAAGTGGTCCCTGCTTGCGAGGTATGTACGTCAAAGTCCTGGCACACAAACTGCCGGAACCACGGAACACTGTTGTCATTGCTTGCTTTCCGACCTTAGATTCTTCGCCTCTTTTCTCACATGCTTTCAGACAAGGCTGCTACCTTCTGTATTCTGCAACGCTGAATAATCGATCTGTTTTTGTTGCTGCCGAATTGTGAAGCTGTGAAGCTCCCTGAATTGATCTCGTTCTTGTCTCATTCTCGTCTTTTTCTTCGCCTCGAGTACGCTCTGCTCCTCTGTGGAAAATTTTGTGAACAAAAGTGGGGACTCAACAACATCGTCGTGTGCAGATGTGAAGAACCGCCTGACGTCGCTTCGTGGCCAAGGAATGCCAGACGCTTTCTCTTGGTCAAACAAAAGGTAATCCAGCACTCCTTCCTGCATCGCGTGTGTCGTCAAGAAGCTTTCTTGTTGTTCTCTCTCTCGTCTTCGACAACTCTTGAGGAAAAACTAGTGCAGAAGAAGATGTGGAGCATGCAGTAGTAAGAGATTGCAACAAGGAAGAAGTTGCGAGACTGCCGCCTTCCTGATGATTCTCTCAGGCATGCATGGCATGCTTGCTGGCACAGAAATTATTATTATATGTGCAGAAGTTGTGCAATTCTTCTTGTTGGCATCAATGTACAACCAGCCGCTTACAGAAGATCTTGATCGTTTTCTCTGTGGCAGGAATTACAGAGGCACTTTCATATGGTGCGATTTGTGTGAAGATGATTTCATACTGCCACTTCGCGGCAGTGGTGAGTACATCCTGAAAGCTTCAGAGCTTTTTGAAGGCTCTGGCTCCTCACAAGGTATGTTATGTTTTGTCCTGCTGCTGCAACCAACGTATTGCCACGTCCAAGAAGAGGGCATGGCAAAAGGATTCTTGGAAATGGCAATACATCATTGAGCTTCTTTGATAGTTGAACCCCAGGACCTGCTTCTGTGCTTTTCACTGAGCCAAAAAGCTGCTGCTGGTTAGGGTTTTCACAACAGGCTCAGGGATTTGCATGGCTCTTGAAGAGAATATATGGACTTATTGGTTTGCATAGTTTCTGGGCACTGACTGGATTCTGTCTTCAACTCCAGTCTAGTGTCATCATTCATCTTTCAAGCAGTGAATATCTTGTTTGGAGGACATTTCTGTCTGGGCACTCTTTTTCATGCAAGAGTTCTGAAGAACTCAAGCAAGAGTTATCAAGAAGTGTATTGAATGCATGATGCTATTGATCATTGCTGCTTACAGAACTTGACATTGATGTTTTAACACTTGTTGTGTGCTTTTGCAGCTCTAAACATTGATCAACATCAAGGAAATCATTTGGCAAGCAAGTCTATGTCAGTCATTGAGTCTCAGGTTGCTGATTTCTGTACAAAACCTTCAAAGCAGAGTGTTGATTTAGATGCACTAAACAGCAGTGATGTTTCGATGGCCATCTCCAAGAGCTTACTGCTGATTAATCATGATGCCAATAAGCTTACCTCTGGCAGCAGTTGTACAAATGTGAACCAGCAAGCCATGGGTCACACCTTGTCAAATTTTGAGACTACAACACCTGCTGAAGTTTGGACTTTGGAGGACAGCAGCAATGTGTCAAGCTCTGAAGCTTTTCTGCCTCTTGTGGAGGCAACAAAGAGCAACAACAAGGTGCCTAAAAAGATGGTGAGAGCTCAAAGTACCCAAGTGTCCACTGCCTCTGATTCAATAGCTCACTATCCCTTGTCTTCAGAGGGAAATGCATTGGACCCTCAGAAGCTGCTGGATGTGGCCATCCAGACCACAGGACTGCCACCTGGCCACCCAAGGACCCAAGCAGAAATCAATAAGGGTACAACAGGTGCAGTTTTTCTGCCCCACACTGCTGCAATGACAAGGGACTTGCCTTTGAAGAGAAGAGCATGCAAGAAGGAAGAAGCTTGGAGAAGGTCCCCTGTGTATAGTGGGCAAAATACTGCTCAGAGTGCTTCTGTTTCATCCCGAAATGAGAACAGTGGTATGCATGTTTCAGGTTTGCTACATGGTGTCATCCCCCGGCTTGGTTTGCCAGAAGGAGATTATACAATTGGACTTGCTCTGAAAGCACCTGCTTCCCTTGAAGGTTATCGTGCAAGGCTTTGCAGAAACATAGATGTGGTGGAATCACACACACCACTTGATTCAGTGAAGAAAACCAGAAGTGAAGGCAAATCCAACTCAGAGAAACAGGACAAGGAGACTAAGTTGATTTCTGTATTTCTGGGACGGCATTTCCAAACAGCCGCATCACCTAAGAAAATGGTGAAGGAGAGCAAATTGGATGGTGGTGGACTGTCAGGGAAGAAATCAGGACTCTATCTGCGTTTGATAGGTGATGAGGTCTTTGACCTTGGTTGCAAGAAAGTTGGTGTTATCCATCAGGCTGTTTCACATAGCAAAAGCTCGAAGAGTGTTGGAGAAGCTGCTACTGGAAGGCTGAAATCTGTGAGCTCCAGCACTACACCTCCTGTCTCACTTGCTTCTGTTGCAGCCTCTTCAATTCTCTTCAACCCTCCAGAACATGTGATGGATATGTCTGCAACTGATGATCCTCAGAGACAAGCTCAGGTCACACCAGAAGACATCAAAACTGCTATGTTTTGGTAAGCCTGGACCAATAGGCCTGACTGATGTGTATAGAAGAATCTGTATTTTCCATGATGACCAACTTGGCAGGAGATTCTTCTTCATGTCTCTTATGATCTGAGTATAACTGTCAGTTTTACATTCCATAGTGATATCTCCTAGACTTACAGAGCAGAATGAATTTCTGTAAGATACACCATGTTGGGTAGCAGTGAAAGAAGAATTGCTGCAGTGCCAAAGTACCCTGATGTGTTAAGAGAACTAGAAGTAGTAGTATATGTTCCTCATGTATGGAACCTACATATGTAACAAATTATTCTCCTGTTTGCTTTTCTTCTATAGTGACTATAATCCCAGCAGCAATGATTCTTCAACCCCTGAGTTGAAGAAAACCAAAGCAGCAAGCAGTGCTTCTGTGAATCCACTTCCTCCAAAAATGCACAATGGCAGCAAGCAAAGGATGAAAAGTAGCAGTACTCTTGAATCCCAAGAGATTCTTTCCACTGCCAGTGGACGAAGTATTACAAATGAAATGCAATTGTGGCCTAAAGACCAAGCAAGGCCAAGAGATTTCAAAAGCATGGATGAAAGGTAGAAGTCAAAGAAACTCTAGACCAAACTCTTCCTCTCCAACAATCAAATTGTGTGAATCAAGTTCATGTGCAAACAAGAGCAGGATTGATGATTGTCCTCTCCGTTGTCTCCCAAGGTGTTCATGATGAGGCAGAGCTGTGAAATGCATCAGATTTCCACTGTATAACTTAAGAGATGTGCTGCTGAGGAGATTATGACATGCTTAGAGGGTTCATCTGTTTTGTGCAGGCCACTGACACCTGGTCTAACCAGTATAGATTGGGAGAAGATGCTTCAAGCAGCTGTCGGCCAAAGCCAACCACCTCCGGACTTAGTCCTTCATGAATGTTTGTAAGTACTCTCACATACATACACACTGGGTTCATAGCTCACAGGTTTTCAAAGTACCACTGTCTTCAGATCTGCAATTGGTTCTGAAATTGTAGACATGAGCCCACACAATCTCTTCTTGTAGAATCTGGACATATGGTACTTTCTCTGAAATTGACAAGTCCATATGGGTAGCAAGCAACCCTTTCCTCTTACATGGCAGTGGGGGTGTTGGCTATGGATTGTAGGCAATGTGGAAGGACTTTCAAGCTAGATTCATTGACAGTGCACATGCGAGGATGTCATGCTCCCACCAAAGCAGCCACCAAGCCCACTGTTACTTTACTGAGACGAGTTCCTGCATAGCTTAGCTCACTCCTGTAGTTCTTAACAAACAGTAGACTGACTGTCTTTTGAGTTGGGGCAACTCGTCCTCAGCAAGAGTACTGGACATACAAGCTGAGATCCGCAACACAGGAAGCTTATCAAAACAGTCAATTGCAATCCAAAGATCACAAGGGAAGAAGATTCGACAGTCTCAGCCATCTTGGATGAGGTTGGTACTTCAAATCTCTTTTAGCAGCATTCTCCTATGAAAAAATCCATAGAGTGGTGGGGATCACGTTTGCAATCCAGTCAGAACCATCCAAACTAGTTTTCTTTTCAAGATTAAAACTAAAGCAACGGCACCTTGAGAAGGAGAGAGTATCATAGAATGCAGATAGGTGTGGAGTCGCAGAACCACTAAGTACGTAGAAGGTGGCAAAACACAAAAGCTGATTTTGCCCTCTCTGTTATCGAGTTGCACCGTTCTTAATAAGTTGATGGAGCAACCTGTATTGTACAAGGATTGAAATCTGACTGAGCTTGAAGATTTCCCATATGAAAAGAACTTCAGGTGTCAGTTTGTTTTTGTTTTTAACCCTAACCCATTCATGGCTCTGGTGGAAATCATTTTTCTACATTCCCTGGCATAAAAGATCTGGTAGAATTATTCTAGTGAATTTCTAGGTCAAGTAAGGGACCTACTACTAAACTACCTATTGGGATCTGTTCTGGGAATTTAGGTCCCAAGCTTGACTCCCACCGCCTCATCAGGGGTGGGGCTTATTCCTATAACAACCCTGATCTAGGTCCTTAAAGAACCAATTGAATTCTTCTAACAGAAGTTTTTTTGAAACTTTGAAGGAACCCCTGATCTCGAAAAGATTGCATACTTAGACATGTTCCCAACATAACAATTACATTCCTATTTGCCACCCCACAACCATTTTGAAGCCTAACTACTTCATTTCTTTATTTAATAACTCCTTCCTTTTCCTATTACCTTTCTTAATAATTATTTCTCACCTTTTCTAATAACTACTTCAGGTCCATTTTATACCTACCTAGCTATTTTTACCTCAACTCTTTTTGCCTATCTACCAATGTTAATATGAAAAAACAAATTAACTTGTGTCTTTTTTTTATGTCCATGAAATGTATATTAATTTGGATTAAATTTGACATTGACATAATAAATGAAGACATTATTGAAAATCATATGGAAACATAAGAAAATAAAAATAAAAATAGTTGATTGAATATTGGTAGTGTGCAGCAGTGCAGAGCTCAAATTGTCATGGAGGGGTTATTATTATAAAGGAAGAAGACCTAACCACTTTGGTGGAAGAAATTTGTTTTGCCCTTTTACATATTCTGTAGTTGTTTTTTTTTTTTGGGGGGAGTTGCTTGAAGTATTTGAAGATCCAACAACAAATGGGATTTACACAAAGACTGAGACATGGGTAATGTCAGAGCCTGAAAGCCATTCAAGTGTTGAACATTGAAGTAATTGTTATGTTGGGAACATGGCTTATGGGAGTTTTGATTTTGGTGCATATGAGAGTTCATTAAACTTGCTGAATTCAAGCAACATTTGCAAATCTTGGGAATGATTGATTAATTAATTAATTTCAAGGGGGTGTGGAGATGGAAGAGGACAATTGATACATCACATATGCACAAATTTTACCACTTCATATAGGCGGGATTTTTTTTTAAAGTACAGAAAATGTGAATTATGGAACAGAGGTTTTATTCTTTGAGAATGATAATCAATCTATGTGGTGAAATGGGTTTTCATAGAACCAGGAAAGTTAGGGCAAAGTCATGGTTGGATCTTTAACTCAAGTTGTTTGGATATATATATAGATCCAAACCAGTGAGGAAGACGACCATAAATTTCCATGTTCTTTTGATTGATCTCAAAGTTGCAGATTTTAGAATAATGTCCACATTTACTACATACAAGTGGGTGGAGGAGAGAAAGAAACGGCACATGCATTTGAAGCTGAAAATTCTGGAGACTCTTGCTCTTTCTAAGCCTCCTCAGGTGGCATGTGCTAAAGTACTAATTTTATTTTTTTCCTTGGTTTTTCCCCCATCCATCACCTTGAACCTCATATTGAATTTTAGTTTAGAATTTCATTCTTTTTTGTTTCTTTCATATATGTGAGCATATATAAGCAAACAATTGCACATAGCAATAATTTAAGATTTGATTGGAATCCTTCACTCTTTTGTCAGTTATTCAACATGTATCTGCAGGGGCAAGGAGAGCAATCTATAAACCTCATCCATAATCACAACATTATATAACATTCTTTTACTTATGATTCCATTGGACATGCAATAAACTCAAAAGATGGATCAGCAATTCAACAAAATGAATTTTTTTGCTATTACAGGATGATTAAAGAAGCTATGAATCTTGTTGAAAAGTGCTCTTAAGTTTAGGTTCAATGTGTCATTGAAGAAACTATATGGACTCGCTATGGAGCAATCTCAATCAAAGAATTGAAAACCCTTCACTCTAGTTTAACATTTGTTGATGCATTCATGAAGTCAATCTATTATGAATCAATTAAAGTAGATTGCATCTCACTATAACATTGGAAAGCTCAAAGTAAGCAAATGTAATCCTTATTATTTGAATAGATTCATGAAGAACGAATGGACTGTACTCCTATTCAGGACAAGACATCATGGAATCATGCATACAAACCACATCAAAGTTATGGAAAAATGCGTATAAATCGCATCCTTCAGGTTTTTTCCTACCTAAAATCTCATAGTTACTACGCTTTCTTATGTAAGTAATGTTTAAGGAGCCTATTCATAGTTTCATGAAATGTATGTACATCGTTTGGACCATGTTAGGTTACACCATGTATGGATAACCTCAAACATCTTGCCATATGAAAAACTAAAATGAGAAATTTTATTCCAAGTGGTTTATGGTTGGAGTAATGACATGCCAAGTTATAATATAAGTTCAATTTTTTCAACTAGTACATAAATTAAACTTATGGTATATGAATGGTTTACAAATAGCTTTTGTGTTGTTGTGTGTGAAATTCAAAATCTATTAATGGAATGATTAATAGATATGTGAATGAATGCCTCTGTTTTTTAAATAGTTGACGTATAATTGTTTTTTTTGAATTGTTTCAACAATCTCATGTTGGAAATGTGTTGTCAAACATGGAAAGTCAAAGTTGTGGCTCTAATTGAAAAGGAAATAAGAAATATTTATTTTTAAATGGATTTTTCAAAAAAAAATCCCTATTATTTATTCCAATACATTTCAACTCTACTACGATCATGTTTGCCAAAAACATGACTCCAAACATTATCAACATAAAACCTATTAGTCAAAATTTGTTTGTGCACTTATTGAGCTAAATGAATATATACAATTTTTCCATGAATGTCATAAGTGCAACAATTTGTTTTGAGGATGACATGATTCTAGGTCCGAGCTCAAGAGATGTATTTTGCTTCACAACGAGTGCAATATTATCGTGATTGCAAAAGAAAACAAAAAACCAAAGCATTAGATCATTTGAAGGTGAAATAAATTCATCACAAACCCTAAACTAGACACAAAAGGATCATGTACATGATATCAAACTTACTTTTTACTTTTATGGGTCACATGTAACATATATGCACATGAGTTTGTTATATCCAATGGAAAGGGAACGATGAAATAGCTATTCTTACATTGTATTCATCAATAAATTTAATTATGCAACATCAATCAAATGACCACAACTAATATGTATATATATGGCCAATTTCATATTATTGTGAGTCAAAAGGATACATTTATTCCATTTTCCCTTGCAATCATCATATCAAGTATAATGAAAGCTTTTCTAAATAATTAGTTTACGTGCACACTTAACAAACAAATGTTTGACCATGCAATGTTATACATATGTATTTTGCGATGAAAATCGACTTCCAATTGAAAATGTAACCACTAGCTTGTCAAGAATTCTTATTATAAAAAATCAATTATTTACCACATAATGTGTATGTTTAGTTTTTATTTTTATGTTGATTTTTCAATTGTTGTAGGGTGTGTGGAAAAAAGATCAACAACATCGAATTACAAGTCTAGAAAATGAGTTTTTTGAATCCCAAAGAAAGAAAAACATGGCCTTACTTGTTCAACTTAATTGGGTTTGTACTTTGATTTTGACATGAATGTAAATCAAAATGTGTAAAATTTTTAAATTCTCTATTCATTTGTTCAAACACTTGCATTCCACTTTCTTAAAAATACATCCAAATTTTCACTTTAAGTGATATTAGTGTTCAAATCCTTTCAAAAATTTCTTGTCAAATAGAAAATGCATACAAATGCATACAAATTACATGTGATGAGGTTTGTTTGTAGGCAGCACATCAAAGAGCATGTGCTACAAAGAAGGAACACGAAAGGCATCGTTGGCATATCCATTGTTTTGAAATGGCAATGCAAAAGGTAAACATGTGTCTAAATCAAAGGTGTTATTATTTTACCCTTGTATATTAATTATGACACCTTTGCCAAACTTGTCCTAAAATCAATTCATAGCCCCAACAACCAAATTGAAAGATTTAACCTTTGAATTTTTTACATATCAATGTTTATGTTATTTTATTTTATTTTCTCATGTCGTTAACCAATTATTTTGATGCAATGATTTCATCAAAAAAAAAATGACAACAAGAAAATTGGTGTGTTATCATGAATCATGTTTGATTTCATTAAAAATGTTTTTTGGTGTTTTGTCAAGGAACGTTTTCTCAAACAAATGAAAAGGAAATTGGAAACAACTAATACTAATCGAAGGAAGTTGGTTACAAAAATTATATCAATTATGGAACGAGACCTTGTTCATCAATATCATCATAAGCAAAAGCCAAAGAAAGAAATGGAGAATAATGGTGTGTCCAAATCATATGATATACTTGTATGTTTTTATTGAACTAATTCATGATAAAGGAATGATCATTCAAATGTGTTTGTTTATTTGGTTAAATTGGTTATTTTCCTTATCCTACAATAAGAAACCATATATTTGGAATAACAAATCAAATGTGAATTGAAACTTCTCCTCATTTTGATATTTTGAATTATTTGTAGATGAAAACCATAGAATTATCTGAAGGAAAAAATTAACAATTTATTTTTACATGTATATCATTGTATTTTCTTTGAGTAATCTACAATCTATACATCTATAATAAAACCCAACCTTGTTGCAATGTCCATGTTAAGGACACATTTTGATTATTAGATAATTCTTTCTTTAATTGTTAAAGCATGTCATTCATGACCCATTTCCTAAAATGTGTTCTATCAACTCAATAATGAATATTTTAATATATAAATAATAAAACCTTGACATTATGTTTGGACTTGAATAGATTCAAGGGTTTGCCAAACAATATATCCACGACCTACAACAAGTCAAGACTTAAAAGCTATTAAACTCTTTTCCAACATGGCAAATTCTCTCGTGGATTTCAAGAACACACATTTACATTCACATATTAGCATGTCAAAGGAATGTTTATCCAATCCTTTTACTCACGTGGTCAAGAAGCTTAATCAAGAATATGTGAATGGATGGCATGCTGCTCAAATCGAATGCCGAAGAATCAAATTGATACAAGAAGATAAAACACAACAAAAGAAGATATATGAACAACGTGTTGTTGATAGAGGCCATGTCGCTATTTTCAAAACCATTGTTGAACAGGTATTTTTTATTGTTATTATAAAACATGATTTCAAATTGCAAACTACAAATTCAACACGTAACTCTTCTTTTCTAATGTTCAATAACAATTTTTTTAATCAATGTTAATTAGATTTAGCCATGAATCCTAACCTTGAGGACATTAATTTTTATACATATAAACATGTGAAACAAATGGGGTTTTTTTTGTTATGCTACAAAGTAATCAAATATTAAGAGAGCATTCTATTAAAATTGAATATTTTAAGTTTATTTTAAGTATGTTCTCATAATCTAATTTTTGACACCCTATTTACATTGAAGTGGATTTTATTTTATTTTTTCATTAAGTTGCACCTTTTTTTTTTTCCATGTCATAAAAAAAAAATGGAAGTAACCTCCCTTGGGCCTTATCCATTAACTATATTAGTTTGATCTTTTAATTAAATTGTGAAAATGCAAGCATAATGATAATTTGATTTAAAAGCTTATGATTTCTAGTTATTTTTACAAGTGCCACAATGATTGGTAAGTGATTAAATGTCAAATTCAACTTATATCATATGTAGTTTCTCATGAATAACATTGATATTGATCATGCTTTCTAACATTGTAATGTTTTGACTATATATAGAAAAACAAAAAATTGTTGGAACAACAAAAAACATGTGGATGTAAATTAAACTTTGGTATGTTAACTTCCCTAATTCACTACTTCTTATACTTGTTTATTATTGGGGGTAGGATAAATGGCACCAATCCAATATTGTTTGTTGAACAAATATCAAACAACACAAAATGACATGTTCATGTTCAACATGATGAACATAATATGTTTCTAAGCTTAAAGTGAACTTTCACAATATTTTAAATATTGTCACAACTTCAATATTAAAAAACTAAACAATAAACGCATGTTATAATCATGTTATACATGGAACTTATATTATACATGTAATATCCATTTTATGATTTGAAATATGAACATAATAAAGTGACCCCACATGGCACAAAATAGTTTTCTTGTTGTATATTCATATTGACTTAAGCAATCTAAAAAAGTGATGGCCATGGTGATTTTTCAAAGAAATCATGGTTAATGTTACAATACCTAGTTAATGTGAAATATCACTCAACAATGCATTGATTTTCTAAGGTGACCAAAGCATAAGGCACTTTGCATTTGGATGTTTAACATTATAATTCCAATACAAAAAGTAATTGATTTTTAATTGTTGGTGCCAAAACATTTTGGTCAAGTTGGTATTAAAAATTCCAAATAAATTGTGGGTTTTTTTTTGTAGGTTTTCCACATAAAAACCTTCCATGCCCAAGGTGCAAAAATGACATAACAAAGTTTGAATCCAAACATGATCGATTGAAGGTTGCACAAAAGTCAAATACAACGGGAAAATTGCAAATATATGTTGATTGTTCACAACATGGTGAAGGTTGCAACATCTCATGGACTTGAAATGTCAAACGAATTTATTTGAATTTAACAAAGCACTTGAAAAAATTCTTCTTTTTATGGGAATTTGAAACACTTGATTCATGAAGTTAAAAAGCAAAAATAAGATAGCAAAAATCAAGCCAAACATGATAGCTAATTGGACCTCGAGCAAAAGTTCCAATAGTGATGGAAACTTCGCCCATAAAAGTTGACTATTCATGAATCAAGGAAGGTTACACCATTTTATGAAGTTAAGAATTAATAGCAAAATAATTCATTCAAATTCATCAATTGAAAACATGTCATATTAATCTTGCTTGCAATATTTTATCATGTTACTTCCTTCTTGAGATGTTTTGGCATTTGAAATTTTTAATTCAAGAACTTAAATGTGTGCAATGATGTTTTTTTGGAAATAGTTATTGTTAGGTTATGATTTGGTATGACAACTTGATTTTTTCTTAAAAGCTTTGCTAGAAGGGGGGAGGAATGCTTCAATATCTTTATGTTGTATTATGCTAGCATCTAGAATGAATCTTAATTTTCATCCTCTTAATAACCCTAGACAAATGTTTTGGAAAACATCAACACCTATTAAATTTCAAATTTAAATGTTTTGCCCAAGTTTGTTATGTTTATACTTAACATTTGCATGATGGTATCAATAATCGAGACTATTTTTATGTACATGTGTTTGGTTTCTTTGTAGGAAAATATTTGTATGTTTTTGTATTCACATGTTTTAATTTCTTAAGTTTTTATTGTTTTTTTTCAAACAAGAAATAAAATGGGTCATGTGTTTAATTGGTCCTTTGAATTTTAGTTACTTGAATCTATATTGGTTTTTTTTTAAACTACGAAAATTATGGATTAACTTTCAAAGAAAATTTGTTTTGGTGATGAGGTTATTGCATAAGATAACCTATTACATGAATATTTTATTCATATATTGCAATGATTTTTGGACAATGAAAAATATATACCATCTTTAAGTCTATAGATCAATGTTTTTGTTGAATGGAAAACTGACATTATGTGGAAATATTTGTTTATAGTTGTAGATGGGCATATTTACTTTGAATGTATACAAATTCATGTTGAAATAGTAATGTGTTTACATGACAATTTTTTAAAAATATCATGGAAACATGTGGTATGATTTGGAATGAATCTAAGTTGAGGATAAAACATTCAAAAACATTCACTAAACATCATAACCAATCCTCTAAAGACATTATACAAATGTTTTTTTTGGGAGATTCTTTTTAACATTCTTCACATAATAGTATAATGTAACATCTTTTTAGGTCAAAGGAAAATTTTAATTATTTTTTCAACTTAAAAATGAAATATTCTTAAATATATTCCCAAAAACATTCACCAAGTGGTAGGGTTGGTTTTTGTTAGTGTGGATGCACCCCATAGGTATATTGAAATATTTCTTTGGCATTGAAGAAGATACTTAAATCTTCTACACATTTTATTCAATGGATATAAAATTGTAATTCAAGGATGCAAATCCTTTACTTGTTCATGACTTATGACTATGGTTATGAAGGTTGTTGCCCCGAATAATAAAATAAAATGATATAATTGAAAATGATGAAATGCTTTTGATATTTTTAATTTAATAATTCATATATGCAATGAGGGATATAATTGAAAAATATTCATAAAACCTTTAATGGACCTCTTTAATGTTTTTTTTTTTTTTTTTTAAATGAAAGTTCATTAATAACACAAATAGTACACACAAATTCAACATCTTTTTGGGTGGTCCAACTAGTTTCAATTTAATACTTTGGTTTAATTCCCCAAACATTGATAAAACTAAAATTTAACATGACTAAAATTTTATAAACCTTTTCCTTGCAATTGTTAGTCAAATTGTTTCATTTAAGTAATATGTTTAAGATGTTATTTTGTGAATAGGTGAGTGTGAATGAGGTTCAATGAACAAGAAAAAATATTTTCAATAAATTTTGTCCACATGAAAGAATCTATTCTCTTATAGATTTTATGATGTGAATGAATATTCCCTAACATAATAAAATATTCTTCCATGACACCAACGCATCCACATGGCCAAGCTAGGTGGTGTTCAATAGCTCCAAATTGCAAGAATTAAAATGGCTGCAATGTATGTGATCGCCCATTCCATTAAATAGATTACATACCAAACATCTTGGAGACAGGGTCCAATGTTGAAAGTACAATGAAATCAAGTCATATTGGGTGAAGGCCATAAATTGGACACGTGCCCTACAAACAACAACCTAATTTAAAATGGGACCAATGAAGGCAAAATTGTAGGGGGAATGAAGCATTCGATTCCAAGAACAAGGTATTGTAAATGAAGACATCGTGAAAAAATTTTGTGCCTGATTTTTCATAGGAATTTAAAACAAGATTTACAAGCAGATTTTGTGATTGTTACAACAAATGTAGTTGTTATGACCTTTGGAGTCATTCTGCCATTTGTAAATATTTTAAGGTTGTCAATCCCATGCAAGTAGTCTAATACACATCCAACAACTTTCATGATAGTAATAAATACACAAATTGATTAGACATTTACAAATATGTCACCAAACGAAAATGTTTGCAGACGTGAATTATTTTGGGCATCCAATTTAGTTTCTTTTATATAAACTTGAAGTAAACAATCAAAGTAACACAATTTAAATTACATTCTTTTGCAACATGTCACCATATCCATATCCATAACATTCTTGTTGAATATCAGCAAACTTGGACTTGTACCCATCTACGAATAAAAGACAATTAAAAAATGTAAATGCATGGTACTAAATAGAGGTTGGATACTTGCCATCTTTTAATCATTTGCAAGATTATAAAATATATGGGACAATGATAAAAATGTTTATACCATAATTTTTGAATAGCTTGTGCCAACCTCTTGGAAACAATCCATGGCCAACACACCCTAGGAACAAAAACTTTAGAACGTGATTTCATTGGCAGTGTGACTACCTCCTCAAATTCTAAGCAAATAGGAAAATAAACTAATCAATCTTACAACAGAAATGACCAAGAAACAATTTGATCTTAAAGCTCCCCAACATGTTCAAAAGACACAATGACAAAAACATATGATGAAAAGGAAATCACACCTATGATTACAACATTCCCGGAAGACGTAATGACAAATTCGAATAATGAAAAGGAAACCACACCATGGGGTGCACCAAGGTCCAAAATGGGTTCCAATGATGTGAACACAACAACTATGGAATTTAACTTTGTTTAATACATTCGGAATAGAATTCAACATCACCATTGAAATTTAGAAGAATTGGAAGTGTGATGCCAAGAAGAATTTAGATTCAATATGTGTAATAATGAACATTATGTTTGGACCCAAAACTTCATGGATTAGAAGACAAAACTTCAAAGCTTGTAGGGTCTAGACAAGCATGATAAAGTATACCAAAAAAGTAGTCCTACGAAAATTTAATTTCAAAAACAATCTCTTTTCAACATTCACATTCAAAAAGATATTTAAAACCTATTTAAATTGCATTTTGAAATCATAAAGCTCTTCATTGAGTTTATTGTAAGTTGAACATAAAGTTTGAATAATTTTTTTATTAAAAAAATGGATGAGAAGTATGTTCTAAATTGATTAGTTGTTTAAATTTTCCAACATACATTTACATTGACACTTTGATAGATTATGACCATAATATGAAAAGTTGAAACTATATTCATACACACTAGGGCTTTATCAATTTGAAAGTACAATAATTTTAATTGATATTTTACTTTCATGTACTTGTAATTCTATTTTGCAAAACTAAACACATATTTTCCAATACTTGCATCTCAAAAAATGTACATAAATGCATATTGAAACACGTGGTTCTTCAATATTAGGCAATGAAGTTAAAGAGCTTCTAATTGTTGATCATTAACTTAAATAATATTCATGAATCCAATATATTAAGGCATAACTTATGGGTACTTTCCAAAAAAATAACAAGTGTCATTGACTAGCATACTTTACCCTGCTTATGTCGTGTAGAAATGGCTTTTGTGTGATTAAAATGTTGATTGAACTATTGAAAATTAGAGTAATAAACATTTTTTATTTTGTTTATAATTAAGGTTATATTTTCAAATCAAAATCAATAAAATTCATATGCTAATTTTAGGTGTATGTTAGTTGATTTTGGGTCAAAGTTCTTTAAATTTGCTTGGATTTTCCTCTTAAAGGATAACATGTCAAAAGTCAAAAGTATGAGGATCCATTAAAAACTAAAAAGCCTACAAGAGAAATATAATGTATAATTGAACACATAATCAAGAATAGAAATGTTATGAAATAAAGTCACTTTTCTATTTACTTTTGTGGTATCCATGATGGGGTTTCTAATGACAACCGCTATCAAGTTGTCCTATAACAACAATTGAAGAAATTTTAAAATTTTGTTAACTCCAAAACAAAAAGTTATTGAGAACTTTAAGTTGGCTCAACACACACCTCCCAACTACTTTTGGCTCTGACTTACTCTTGGCACCAAGAATATCTCAGATGTAGTTTTTTTTTTTAAAAGGCCAAGTTTGAACTTAGGTCCAACATGGAACTATGTTTAAGCTCAACATTGTAAACTAAATTCATGTTACTATCGACATCAAAAGTAGCTTGGAAGTCTAAAAAAATACGTAAACAAATTCAAATTTGACCAAATTTGAACTTGAATTCATGTTCAAACTAAAATCTTTATAAACCAACCTACTTTTGGCACCAAAAGTAGTTTAGAGGGAATATGAAATCCAAGTTCGAACTTGGGTTCCCCCCCAAACAAAAACAATAGCTTGAACTATGGTCTTAAATTGGACCCAAGCTCAAGTTAGGATTCAAATCCATCAATGTTGAGCTACTCTCAATGCCAAGAATAACTTGGAGGGTGTAGCAAACTTGAGCTCAAGCTCGGGTTTCAAAACAAGTTTTAAAAACCAAGCTTGAAAATGGCTATGGTCGAGTTACTCTTGACACCTTGGAGGTTTAAAAAAAACATAAAAAGTCAAATTTGGATCTAAATTCATGTTCATGCTAGAATATTCACAAACTATCTTATTTTCGACATCAAAAATAGCTCGAAAGGCACAAAAAACCCAAGGTCAATCTTAGGTTTCCAATAAAAACCCCTAAACTTGAACTCAAGTTTTAAATTGAACCCAAGTTCAAGCTAGGGGTCAAATCCATCATTGCAAAACTATTCTCAATGTTGAGAGTAGTTGGAGGGCGTCGAAAAAAAACCCAAAAAAAAAAAAGACGTTGAGTTTGAATTCCAATTTTTTTTTAAAACCCAAGCTTCAAAACAACCATGGCCAAGCTACTCTTGGTTTTGAGAGTAGTTATGTGGGTGCATAATAGAAAAGAAAAAAAACAGAAAAAAATTAAAAAATAAATATTAAAAAAATAAAATTGAGCTTAAGCTTGGGTTCTAAATTAAGCCAAAAAACCCCAAGCTTCAAAACGGCCATGGCTAAGCTATTTTCGACACTAAGAATAGTTTGGCAAGTGCAAACAAAACCAAAATTTTTTTTTGTTGAACTTGATTCAAGTTCAATCTAGGATTTGAGCTCAAGCTATAGTTCAAAATAGTCATGGCCAAACTTCTCTTGGATTCAAGAATAGCTTAATAACTTTCAAAAATCTAAGTTTAAACTTGGATTTTTGAAGCTTTGCAGCTACTTCGGCACCAAGAATAGTTCATTAGCTCTTAAAAATCCAAGCTCAAACTTAATTTTTTTTTCTCTAAATTACACAAATAACAAAAAGGTTTGAAACACATATCTATGAGTTGATGGTTTGTTCTTGGATGGTCTTGAGCACTTTTAAGATCTCTTTGCCTTCTCCTTCTACACACACAAGTCCCAATGTGAATGAATGAAATTTACAAACATTGCATATATATTCTAAAACCTTAAAAGCTACTCACACATTAAGAATTGAAACCCTAAATATTCATACCGAATGTTGGTTGCTAATGAATTTTGTGATGGTTTCTTCATCCTTTAAATTTTGGCTAGATCCTTCTCTTGAAACCTTGTATTAAAAAAACAACTGCCAAGGTTGTAAATTCAAGAAAAAAATATTCCAACATTTTTAGAATGATTCTAGTTTTCATACATTCGCCATCTTTGAAGTAATGTAAAATAAGTAAACATTTGACCCAAAAGAAAAATAAAATGCTCTGATTATCTTAGGTATAATATCTATTTTTTATTAAATTTTTTGCCTAACCTTGCATTATTGTGAATTAGTGAAGAGTGCATTTTAGGTTTGCTTTTAGTTCTCCTTGAGTTGTGAGTCTAGCAAGTGAGAGACTCCATGTCTTCTACTATTCTATTGGTTTGCTCTTGCATTCTCTTCATTCACTCACCTAGCCTATATTGAGTAAGGAGAATGGCCACAACCTAGTTAGTACCATTAACCCTAATTTCAATCATTTACAAGCATATGTGTCCAAATTCATTTAAACTAAACTTTTTGACAGATATCAATCAAACCCTGCTGTTCAGCCGACAAAGTTCATAAGGTTTAGGGTTTAGGGATTTTTTTTAACATCCGGCCAAAACCACCACCAATGCCTGGAAGGGATAGGCTAGTAGTAGTCCCCCCACTTATAGGGGCTCTTCCCCCCCCCCCCTCCCTCCCTCCCCACAACAAGCAGCAAAAATCTTCTTATATCTGGGTTTTGTTGGGATTAAGGTTTAGGGTTTCTCAATAAAAGAGAAAAGGAAAATTAAAAAGGCAACCTTGTTTAACATGTTCAAGAGACAATAAAAATTCTGAAAAAAAATTGTGCTAAGTGAAAATTGTGCATGCAAGCCGTATGATGGAAAGATTGCCTACCAAGGCAAGGACATTGTGTTTAGATTCATTATAGAGTATAGTAGCTAGCTTAAGGGATTTTGGTTCCTAGCTAATAGGTCTTGTTTTATATGAGGATTTTTGAAAGATGATATTTTGGCTTGTGTTGAATGAAACTTGAGACTAGTTATAGAGTTATAATATCTTGAAGGATTTTGGTTTCTTGTAGAGGGTTTTTTTGAAGATTATATTTTTGCATGGTGAAGTATTTGAGTTTCCATAATTCTTCTTTAGCCTCGAGATACTTTTAAAATGCAAGTGGCAAGGCCATAGTGCGACACACCCCCTTGTTGAATAGGGTTTAGGGTTGTTAACATGATGACAACCCTAGCAAAGTTAGGTCTTCATCTACCTTTCAAATTATCCCTTTTTTTCTTTTTTTTTGGGGGAGTGGTTGTGCCCATAAAATCACTATTCTCCATATAATTTGCCCATTTACCATATGACACCACATAATATCAGTTAAGATGGACCTTGGTTTAAGAACCCAACACGTGTAAGGGTAGGCTACCCCGTAAAACATTTTTAAAAATCCGGGAGGCTTGGAATCTCGGGATTTTGGGGGCTTCCGGAATCTCGAGCACACATAGACACCACAAAAATTATGGGTGGTTTGAATTTGGACAAGGTGGTTGGAATCTCGAACACACATAGACACCACAAAAATTATGGGTGGTTCGAATTTGGAGAAGGTGGTTGGTTTGCCCTCGGTTCAAGGTGGTGGGTGCCGTTAATTCCACGGCACCCACCCGATTAATTTTTTTTTGAACTTACAACCAAATCTTCACTATTGTATCCTATCAAATTCACAATCGGACATGTGGTGCCAATAGGAGGACCATGATTGGATTGGATTGGATACCCATGCACTTCCTTGCTCACAAAAGGCAAAAAAAAAAACACACACACACACACACACACACACAAATATATGGATGATTCGAGGTTGGACAAGGTGGTCGGTTTCCCCTTAGTTCAAGGAGGTGGGTGCCGTCAATTGAAAGGCACCCAAGGAAACCGATTTTCCCCACTTACAACTCTTCATTATATTATCCTATCAAATTCACCATCCGACATGTGGGTGCCCAATAGAGGGAGGATGATTGCACACCCATTATGCATTTGTAGTGATTTTCTAGTGTAAATTTTACTAATTTTGCAAAAAAAATTGGGGAAAAAAATCACCAAATTTTTGACATCACAAAAATTGATTAAATTTTATTTTTTAAAAAAACACCCCAGCCTCAATTAAAGTCATGGCCAATCACCAAATTCTCATGGCTTTATTATTATTTATTTGTTTTGACATAAATGGACAAATCTATTATAAGAAGAATAAGCACTAATAAAAGAGGAGATCCACCCACCCACTCCCCATTTTGGGTTAGGTTATAAAATGTAACCACAAATATCTGCCCTAAATTTGGTAACAAAGTACCATCCTAATGTGAAACCTACCATCTTAGTATGAGACAAACCTACCACCCTAACATGAGACCTACCAACCTAAAATTATCCTAGTTATAGGTCTCTATGGTAGGTAAGTATTACATATAGTAAAGGACGTGGGGATGTGAAGCATCATTTCATCCATCTGTCCCGTCATCCACCCGTCCATCCGTCCCGTCATGGTCTGTTTACTCCGACCGAAAATGGCTGACTCTGCCTGGAGGGCCTGTCCTATGTAGCATTTCGAGCATTTGCCTTTCCTGTTCTTCCTTTCTCCTCTCAATCAGGAAAAGTTTATGAAAAAAAACAGGAAAAAAAGAAAACATGTTTATGATGGAAAAATAGAAAAAATACAT
>Ga0116231_10004661_pt1 | contig 27615 bp, 19 predicted proteins | sample S1TSphgellanicum_2_FD_89695 | JGI IMG/M metagenome (GOLD analysis project Ga0116231, IMG submission 89695) | Host-associated microbial communities from peat moss isolated from Minnesota, USA - S1T2_Fd - Sphagnum magellanicum MG | ecosystem: Host-associated > Plants > Peat moss > Unclassified... | reverse complement strand
TCCAAGCCCCCCTCTGGCGCCAACACGGCAAAATTGTCTCCCCCCCCCCCCCCCCCCCCCCAAAAAACCTGGTCTGTGGTCTTCACATTGTTGTTGTAGCTGGTCACTATTGAAGATGCTGCTAGTGAAGGTCAATGAACATGCATGTGACTGTCATTAATCTTCAAACCCCTCCTGTGTTGTTGAGTGAACCACTACTCAGTTTATTTTGTGTTGTTTAGGGTTTGGCTCTATTCTCTTTCTCCTCTTTGCTGATACATTGTTTGAAATCTTTATAGCCTTTATTTTAGGTCATCTCTCAATTCTATTCAGGTTGACTTAAATCATCATTTTGGATAGGTTTCTATCTTTTTGAAGGTATATTCTCTGAACACCTAGCAATGTCCCACAATGCAGCTAAGGTTACACTATGAGCCTACAAGAAGGATTCTTTGCAAATGAAAGACAAAAGCTGGCAGGTAGTAGGACTTGGCAGAGCTCTCATCTTCAAGTCCTCATAACAGACTGACACCAAAGCCCCTCATGAACTAAGGGGCATTTATTTCTTTGCTTGTCAAAGCACAATACATCCAGTCTGGATACATTGGGTAAGCTGAGTGATATCCATAGGTATGAAGTTTGTTGAGAAGGCTGGCAACTTTAGTCTGTCTAGTGACTAAACATGCTACTGTGCTCTGTCTGTTTTCTAGTGGGATATAAGTGTCGTGTTGATGATAATAGCTGGACTGGAGCAAACCGCAAGATACTGGAAAATGAGCTAGCCCACAAGAGGTTCCTGCTTCAGAACATCCAAGACTTTGATGTTTTGTGTCAGAAGGCTGGGGTAAAACACTCTTTTCTCTCTCCTTCTTCACTCTTTTCTAATCATGTGGTCTTTCATCATGCAATCACAGAGTGCAATGTCTCCAAGGCATGTCCTCACTTTGACCTGTCACTGGAAATCAGGAGATGATTTACATCAGAATGATGCAGATTTTTATGCATCAGATCCAGCCATGCAAATTAGACAAGTGCGGGTCCCTTCTATTGGAGGGGTTTATGTGTCATGTAGTAGCCCCAGTTGAGAGCTTGTGGGGACTGTTTCTAGATGAATCATCTGCACCTTTGAGCTGCAGGATTTTATCAAGAGCAATGTTTAGTTTCCAGTTTCTTGTTACTGATATCATGTATCCTGGACAATGGTCTTCTTGTTGTTTGACCCTCTTTTGATCCTGCTGTTGCATGTTATTCACAAGGAATTAAAGAACTTAGTGTCAATGTCTTGAATGCAGGTTGAGTCAGTTATAGAGGTGAGAGCAGCTGTTCACCCCAGGATAGTGGCTGTGGATGAAGCCAGAACTTATGGTGCTTACCATGTTGTACTTGACAGGTTCTTCTACTGTCTCTTTTGCTAATGGCTGACCCACATATGTGTGCATTTTCAATTCCATGCCATTTGTCCTCTATAATTGTCAGTGAATGTTGCAGTGTTGAGAGTAGTATTTCCTCTCTATTCTCTTTGCAGGAAAAGTGATTGTGAAATGGTGGTTGCATATATGTAGTTCAATGGCCAAGGAACAGGCAGTCTAGACTTAATGGGCATGTCCAGAGTTCCACCAAGTTATTGTGTTCACTGGTAAAATATCAGCAGTAAGTTCAGATTCAGTCTTGCAAAGATCAGACAGTTGAATGGAGGATGAATGCTCAAAAGGGGGATGTACAATGCAGGACAATGAAGAAAGACAGGAAGTACTTTGTTGACAACTTGACATGCTTTGTGACCCGAGTGAGAAACAGTGGGGGAGTTGACAGTATCCGGTCCTTTGCAATCAGCAAAGAGTTGCCACCAACCCAGCGCAGCTATTTGCCACCCAAACCACCTCCATCAGAGATCCCCAGCATGGATTCCTCCCTCCGTGGATCATCCCTCAGCTCTACCAGCTTTAATGAGGAGAATAATGAGTCTTATGATGCTTATGGACCTGCCACTCTCAACATTGATGGGATTGGATCATCCCGCAGCTCATTCACATCACAATCAAGCTTTGAGATCCATGTGAGTAGTGATGGATTGTTTGGCACCAACAGTAAACAATCTTCAAAAGGTTCAGATGCTCGCTTTAAATTTGCACATGTTGAGGTTGAGGTCAGCACTGTGCAGAAGCCAATAGTTGGGCTGTTGTTGTATCAGGAAAATTTGGAGAGTTCAGACAAGCATTGCATTGGTCAATCCCCCAACTGTGATCCTGGTATGTTTACATCCAGCTCAAGCTTCTTGAAAAGATTAGTCATTTTTCATGCCTGTGAAGATTTCTCCAGATTTTATGGCCTATCTCTCTCTTACTATTTGTTAGGACACCTGCAGTTTTCTCACTGCTTATCCCTGTTCTGTATCATAACCTACACCTCTGACCAAACCTCCTGCGCATCTTTCTCTAGTTGGCACATAGTCATTTTTGGTCCTACAGATGCTGTTATTTGTCCCAAGATACTTGACAACAGAATCGTCTAACAGGGGGCCTAGTTGCAATCCCATGTTGGAATTTGGAAGAACTTGTGGAAGAATCACTGTTCCAGCCCTGGTTTTGGGTTGAATGCATCACTTATGGCAGGTAGCCTAACTGTGGTAGTCTTTGTTCTTATGACACTACAGTAGTATTTAACAGAGTTCCACATAGAAAGTGAGTAGACATATTATCTGTATCAGTGGAAATGTTCTGACATTTTGGAAGCGACTAGTCCAGAAGAAGGTGACCAGCAGACAGACATGTAATGCTGCCGGAAACTGATGGGTCTACAGGTCCTATGATGCAGCTCAGTGTAAATAAAGGGGGACTCATCAGATCCTCACTTGACAGAGCTGCAAGTGGACAACTGGGATCACCACAAACAACCATGAAAACTGTATGGATCTGGACCAAGAACAAGGATGTATTTACTACCTCAGTGGAGAGTGGTTGGACTACATTCATTTTCACTAGTGACACCAAGCACCTTGTGGAAGAATGGACATGTTTCTCTCTACACCTAATCCTCATTCCTTTCCTGTAATATGTATGTTTTGGGTAGTTTTTTGAGTGTTAGTATGTATGAAAGGTTGGTTTGGATGCAGCAATTGCCCAGATCAAGCCATTGTATTTGGATGGTGAGCAGTTTCTGGATTCGGCAAACAGGCAGGTTGCAGGTTTTGGCCAGGTGTCGTCTTGCAAGCATCTAGATGTTCTGCCTGCTTCTATATATCAGGCTGAGGTGATTGTGATTAAGGTTCTTGCCCAGCAGGTGCGATTCTTTTCCTGCAGGACCCTCAGATTGCAGCAGATTCATTTGAGATTGTTATGTCATAGAAGGGGTTTGTTGAGTCTCAAGAGCTGATATGCAAGCATCTTGTGGTTCCAATATTTGCAAAGTGAGTACATACCTGGTTTGAGTGTGGCTGTTTGTGGGAGTTCAGTTTGTACCCGCTGAGAAAGTGGTGGCAGCATTTCAACACCACAGCACTACTGTCTATGCCACTGCAAGCACTTCGAGTGAAGCGCAGGTGTATCTAGAGGCTTTGGAGAAAGGCACAGATGGGATTGTCTTGCAGACAGATGATCCAAGAGAAGTTTTTGCTTTTATGGTACATTATGCAGAGCCCTGTGCGTGAGCTGTGGAGTCTATCTTGCTTTATCTACTAGGAGAAAGTCGTTGTGGTGCTTTCTGAAGCAAGAGAGGAAGATGAGACACAGAAAATAGACACATCTTGCCCTTCATTATTCTGATATTCTTCTGCAGGCATACCTAAATGGAAGGAGAGTTTCAAAGGCGGGACCACAGCTGGTGCAAGCTACAGTGACACAAGTGGAGCCTGTGGGGACAGGAGATTGTGTCTGTGTAGATCTGTGCAATCTCTTGAACCCTGGCGAGGGTCTTTTGGTGGGTTAGCTTTTCTTTGTGTCATCTAATGATTTAAATTTCATATTTTTCAACCAGGCTTGGATACCCTCTACAAGAACAGTGACATGAGTGATTTGACCTCCTTGGGATTGTGGAGCAGTATTTAAGCGGTTAAGAACAGATTGCTAACATGTGATGGAACATCTGTGCAGGTTGGATCATATGAAAGAGCTCTCTTCTTGGTACACTCTGAGTGTATGCACAGCAACAATGCAGCACACCAACCATTTCGAGTGAATGCGGTATGTTCTTCTAATTCAAGCTGTGCTGATCAGGAAGTAATAACAAGATTAAAGCATGTAGGTAAGTTGGCAAAATCAAGAGTATAGTGTCAAGGTGCAGTGGTGAGAAGCCAGTAAGTGCTTAGCTTATTCAGGTACTCTTCTGGGATGTGAAAGCAGGGGCCAGTACATGCATATGTAGCAATAGCAGATGGGAGCACATCATATTTGTCTGAGATGCGCACTGGCAGCCAAGTGCTAGCAGTAGATGCCCAGGGAAGGTCACGCACAGTGATTGTGGGTCGTGTCAAAATTGAAACCAGGCCACTACTTCTTGTTGAAGTGGAGGTTGCTGGACAAAGGCACAGTGTGCTCCTACAGAATTCAGAAACTGTCTGTTTGGCAACCTCACAAGGTGAGTCTCAGTCTGGAGATTCACATGTAACATGGACTTAAAGCTATGAACCTCAATCTCATGTATGTTATTCATTCTTTTTTGTGTCTTCTATACTTAATGTGACTGACTAAAAAGCATGGGTATGACAGATGGAAATGGACACAGAGATGCAGTGGCTGTGCCAAATTTGAAAGTGGGTAACACATTATTGTTGAACTTGCCAACGGGCATTCAGTTTCAGGAACTGGTTGTAGAGAGGTAACCAGTGGATTGGGAGTTGCTTTCTCTGATAGAGCTCTAGATTCTGCACCCATGGCAGTGGTAGCACCATACAGATACATTCCATTGTCAGTTTGCAGGCCTTGTATATGTCAAGGGGTATATAACATTTGTGAGGTATGCTCAGCAAGGCATGGCAAGCTTGTTTAAGCTTTGAATCTTTTGTTGAGCTGATTCTTTCCTTGGTTATCAGGCATCACTTTTTCCTAGGGGGTTCAATCCCTTGGGTGAGACCATTTTTTGTTGCATATGCAGTTCAGTAGGAGAAGGTGAATCACTTGAAACCAGACAGGGTGTAAAGTGTTGTGATCAATTGTAGTCATTGATTCTGATTACCCTTGAAATAGGGATTGTTTTTGCATGAGTTGATATTGATTTGAGCAAGTTGTCCCCCTCTCCAGTGTACTTGGCATTGCTTGTCTTCATGAAGATGTCATGTTCTACGACAATGTTATGTCATTGAAATTTCTAAAGCCTCTTTTCTATAGTATTTTCCTGAATGCCACCAAAATAGATCAGGTGGGTCTTGGAGATAAGTTCGAGTGACAATGGGTACATATTGGAACTGGTTGAGGGGGAATGACTCTAGGGTTTCATACAATTTTGTCCTACCAAAATAGATTTTGGTGTTTTATTTGTTTAGAATGGGATGAAAAGGTCTCTTCTCAAATCTGTGTCTTTTGATAACTATTGATTTTTAGACACCCTACTCATGAATGATGGAAATGATTAGCAAACTTTCTGTGCTTTTTGCATCAATTTGCATTCCATTTCTCTTCATGAGAAGCAAATTTTCATTACTTTCTAATCAATTTGGATGTCATTCTTTTCAATTGAATTCAATTTAATTGGAATTCAACTTAGGAATTTCACTTCAACTTGATTGAATTTGAACTCAATTTAAATTGGATTGAAATGAACCAAATTTGAATTCTATTTTAACTTAAATGCAATGTCATTCAATAATTTCATTCAAATGGAACTTAATTTCCAAAAAAATTCCATCCTTGCTGGTAGTGCAGAGCACTTCTGAGACCTAGTGGGAATAAGGGAAGAAAGGTCAGCCCATAATCTCATCCCCATCCCGGACAGATCCGAAGCTCCCCAATGTGTTTATCCATCCAAACTTTTTATCTATGTGAAGCAGTTAAGCCAAGACCTGGAAGATCTAGAGAAGCAAGATTTGAATTGCTGATTTGACTTCCAAAAGGGTTTTGGTTGTGTATCAAATAGGCCATCCTCATCATCAAGGTACAATTGACAGATTGATTTAGTTACCTCTCAATCAGGCAATGCTCACACACACTCCATATACATGTGCAATGATACTTCAGGCTACATTGAAGCAGCATCCAGAAATTGCTGCATTTCATGAGCAATTATCAACACAACATGGATATGCATTCTTGGGCTTGGCATATAGGATGAGGCAGTAGCTACTCTGGTCTGGCTAGTCGTCCAGGTTCAATGTTGAATTTGAGTCTACAAGCTTCCTTTTCATCCTCCATCACCTACTGAAAATAGCTTACTACAGCTATATGATGACACTTCATTCAGTAGCCAGCATACAAAACTTTGGAAAAAGACACCAAATGAAAAGAATCTGTCTCTTGAAATTTCCTCAAAGGAGCCCAAACTCTTAGCACACTCCCAGCCAAGCCCATACATTAACATGCTACCTTAGTCTAGCCACCAACTGGTGTAGTATACAGATACAGTTGTGGTCTTTAGCAGAGTCAAAAATTGAGTCCTCTCAACCAATCACATGGAGGGTGATGTCACAGATTTCTTTCCACCCAACCACGACATGAACTGAATATAAGAATCACCAGACTAGCTCTCGGTCTATGATACAAGGTAATGCTTGCACTCTCTCCAGTTTCGAACAGAGATCAAAAGCAATACAAACACATTGACTGGGGGAAAAACTGTCACAGAAGAAGTAACTGTGATGTCAAACAATGTGTCATCATCAGCTGGATTCTAAGTTTGACCTGTTTGCTTCACAAATTGTTAACTCTGTAGGAACTCACATTCATGAAGGCGTGTTAAGATCTCTTCATAGCTTGGCCGAGAAGCTGGGTTTTCCTCCCAGCAATCTGCACATTTTCAGCAAAAGTTTCATCATAACTCCAACCTCAACTGCAAATTGCCTGCCTCCTGATTGAATCAGGCTCTAGAGGTACAATCAATCAGTGAGGAAAATTTAGTCAAACCACAAAGAAGATCCTGAGATGAGCCCAAAAGCCCTTTTTCATGCGAGTCTAGAGCCAGCAACCAATCCTGCTTCAAGATTCAAGGCAAGCAAAAAGGTTACCGGCAATCAGTCTGCCAATAAGACCCTCTGGTATCTCCAGTCGTGCCCGGTGTTGAGCCACAGCAAGAGCAACCTGTACCACCCATTCCAGACAACAGAAAATTCATGGAAGGTAAGAGAAATGGTTTTGTCTTCACCAGAAGAAACAAGAATTTCTGAACATGCAGAAAAGGGACAGTGGGCAAGAGAGCTAGCAGGAACGGAGCAGGTGTGCTGATAAAAGTTCTTACAGAACATGCCAGGTCCATGCCAGGAGGGTGAAGCCAGGTTGCTTACTTGTGCAGGTTGGAGACCTTCCCAAGGACGCTTCAGTGTGGACAGTTCCCAGATAATGACCCCAAGGCTGAAAACATCACATTTTTCACTAACTGGCTCATTGCGCAAGAGCTCAGGCGCTGTCCACTCAGGTGTGCCAACTGCAGCATAGTTGGACACTGTGGAGCCTGTGACAATACGTGACAACCCAAAATCACATATCTTGACTGCCCAGTGCTTGTCCACGAGACAGTTGGCACTCTTCAGGTCTAAATGTACAATTTTCATCCGTTGCACACACATCATCCCCCTGCACACAGACGACCCCTGTAAGGTGGGCATAAACTGAAAGAGAATCTTCTGAAATCTTCCAAAAATTTGAGGTAAAGTAGGTGTCCACACTATCTATCACAAGAGACTTTCAACAGGTGGTGGTAGCACACCTGCAGATATCACGGAGCATTTTCAGGCGGCGTCGCCAGCTAAATTTCTTCCCTTGCCCACTTGTATGAATGAGGCGGTAGAGAGAGCCCATGTGCATATACTCCGTAACCATGGACAAATGTGGTGGCTTAATGCAAGCTCCCAGGAACAAAATCACTGTTGCAACCCCAGTTGAATCCACCCACATGAGAGGTGTCTGAAACACTGTTCTTATGTTTCAAATGGTAAAATTTTCAGTTCTTAATGCCCATTTCCTGAACAAACAGATGCCTATCCGAGCAAATGAAACTTGGCAATTCAAGTGCCCACAACAGAAACCTAACTAACTTTGCAAGCACAAAAACCAGGAGGTGTCCCTGTTGGTGTTGGCAAACTGAAGGTTGGAGTAATACCATTAGGATGGCGGAGCCGACTGCAAAAGACATGAAAACAACACATATTCATATTAAGAATTGGAACAGACAAAAGCTTAGAAAAAAACTTGATGATGCACTTGAAAGAATGGACAACACAACAAGGAAAGTAAGCTGACAATGTCAAAGCAGAGTCACAGAGATCCTGTATTCCAATCAGATATACCTCAGAAGAGAGATTTCATTGCAAAAGTCTTGCATATTTTCCGTTGTGAGGTCCTGTTCAAGCATCACCTTGATGGCTACCTCTGTGCCTCTCCATATGCCACGAAAAACTTCACCAAATGACCCTACAGGAAACCCACAAATGATTCACAACACCCAATTCAGGACTTATCCAGCTCCTCATAAGAGATTGATGATAAAGCACTGGCCCCACAAACTCAGAGATCTGTCCACCAGAATCAAGGAAGCCTCTCAGAAGACTGACACAAAGAGACTTCTGAAGATAATATAAACAAAAAAATCTTACCAATACCTACGCGAATCCCAATTCGAAGCTCAGAAAACTCAATGCTCCATTCTGCAAAAGGCATCAGTGGCTGACTTGGCAAAGATGGGGACTGCATCATGAGACCCCAGGACACAACTCCACCTTCTGTGTCAAATAATGAGTGTCCTCCCGAGGCAAGTTCTTGGCTACTCTGCAAAGAAGGTCTTGATTCCTGATGGGTGGATCCAGAAGAAGGTCCAGGGTTGAGGCCAAGTTTGCTGAAATGGAGGACATCCAAATCATTGCCTTGCTTCACCTCCCCATCTGCCAAACGAATATCTGCAGACCTCCTTGACACCTATCAAGGGAGGGATTCAGCATCAGGAGCAGAATACACATTACTGAGTTGAGTCAGCATTGACACTGACTGCAACTCTAGTTTCACCTATGACAGTAGTTACAGTGTTGCCTCTCTTGTGAGGCTCTGTTCAAGAATCAAAACTGTCTTTATGTTATAAGAGTCACATTCAACCCTAAAAAGGCATTGCAAGAAGATGCTTGATAATTTGTTCATTTATTCTGTTCTTCAAAATGAACTGGCCCCCCACCCAAACATGCTGCTGAAGGTCATAAGGCAAACCTCTTCGCTTTCCTGCTGGGCTGTTGACGAAAGGCTATCGGATGATAAGACTCTACGTGGGTCATGCTCTTTGGAACGGGACCGCTCCTGCTTAAGGGCTTCATTCATCGCACGCACTGCCCTGAACATTTGCAGAAGTAAGCTCTATATTAGAACTTAATTGTTATGCACAAAAGGGGCTCTGCAGCAGCAGGCTCATAAATCTCCAAATCCAAACCTGATGCTACAGAACCATTATGTGCAACTCTCAAAGCCGGAATAAATGGAAAAACAAGACACCCAAGATGATGTAGTTGAGTAACAGTGCTCCACTGACAAAATAAATGCCACCAGTACCACACCACAAAAGTCTCCATGACTGTTTGACTAGTACCTGACAACATTGTCACTGATCTCAGGTGCAACACTTCGTTTTGTTGTCCTCCGTAATTCTGCATGACTATGACTTGTCCTGTGATACATACAACAACATCCACACTTGTCCACCTTCTTAACCACAGGGTGTGACATTGTACAACTGCTACTGGCAGCAGAAAACCAACCTCCGATGCCCCACCAGCTATCTTCTTTCCCAATAATCAACAAATCTTTTTTCACCAAAGTTTAAGCAAATTTTGATAGAATCCAAGAAACTGCCAAACCATTTACAGTTTCCCTCACCGCTCTTCACTGATTGAATCTGATAACAAGGCACATCAGTAGAAACATCACTCGGGTAGTGATGTGACTCGATTGGGAAGTGGGGACTCCAGAAGCATTGTGGAATGGAAATTGAACCAAATAAAAGAGGTTGAGTCAACAGTTATAAACTCACCTTGAGATTGAAGGATCTCCAATGTAATGAAGACACTCCAGCCCCCTTCCCTCATTGCGCATATCGATGGAAAGTGGTCTTTCATGTCTGTAAGGCCCTCACTGTTAGGCTATATTATTCCCTCCAAATTCACTTCCAGCTAGCTCTGTTTTCACTTCTCCTACTTCTAAAAAGCAGTCTATTTACACTATATTGATGGGAACCTCCTAATAGAAAGTAACACAATGACATGAGCAATGTAAAGTTGGGCATTGCACAATCCAGGTCTAAAGCTGCAGACAAAACTATGACATGCCCAAGAAGAAGAACCATAAGAGAAAAGTTCCATGAGATGAATACAACCTTCCATTTTCTGTTGTTCTGTTGTTGAAAGAACACGTTGAACGCCTCCTGAAAACAGGGGAAGGTTTCCCAGTGGCACTAGGATGCTGTGGTGACTCATCTGGACTGCACAACAAATTTCCTGTGTCAACTTTGAAAACAAATGGAACAGGAAACAGATACACTGGACATTATAGTTCAGCTCCTTTCTCTTTTTACATTAAAAGGGTTTTCAATTTCAGCATAGTCAGAGATACTCCTCCACAACTGGCCTTCAACCAGCATTCCTTAGCAACTGGCACAGAATTATTTTTTTAAATGGGGCATTTTTGCTTGGGAATAGATCCTGACATCTCCTGCCAATGCCACTTTGAGCATATGGCAATGCAATGCTTCACCTTCAGTAGACTTTGTATAGCACCTTGAAGCTCCCCTCCAAAATCATTTTAAGTTCAGGCAAAACAGAAATAATTCCAAACTTACAAAGAACCCAAGTACACATCATCCTCCTATTCCAGTCAAGAAAAATACAAGAAGTACCTAGAAGCATTGATATCTTCCCTTGCATGGCGCCGACTACCACTCAGCATTGATGGTGCACGACCTCTGAATACTGGATGTTCAGGACTGCTGCAGCAACCCTCACAGAGCAAACAGAGAACTCATTCGACCCACTTTCACCATCACCAGTATCACCAATTAACTAAACCCAAACTTGTAAACAATGACCAACAGTAACATCTGTTTTCCTATTTAGAGGCAGGTAAGTAACTTCTGAAGTCCCAATAAATCATCAATGGCTTTTCCCAAGGTCAAGTCTGATTAGTTTACATTTGGAGCCATTTGTCTTTGACTCTGTGCACTCATGAGAATCTTGCAAAGTGAGGCAAAATGGGCAGAATGGAAAGAAAAATATGAAATACCTGGATACACTTCCTTCCTCAGATCCCACACGCTGAAAATTGGCAAACCGAGTGTGTGGATACTCCGGACTGCAAAACAGTAGCTCTCTTTAATTGAAGTTGACAAATCAATGTGAACACAAAAGGGGCCATGAAACTCCACAACTGGCAAAGGCAATTGACAAAAACAACTATGTTTTTCAGAGTCAAAAAACCTGTTGCAAACAGTGATTCTAAATGCAGGCCATACCTGGATGGAAAACTGTGCACCCCTTCCATAGTTGGCAATGGCTGTTCATGTTGATCCTGCAGAGTGCGCTCCAGACTTCCACATAATCACAACAACGATAACAATTGATGTCACACATAGCATGTGGTTATTTCAGAACAAGCATCTCCCAATTGACACAGTGAAATAACTGGGCAATACATTCCTCCTTGAGATGAAGTCAATGTGTAAACTGTCTGAATACTTCACAGCAGCCCTCTCAACACATGAATTTGCATGCTTGACCCACAAGATTCACTGTACTAAATTCTACTGAGAAGGGTGAATCTCATAGCCATCTGTCTGATCAGAAAACTCCAAGCCAAATATGCACTACATTACAGGCTGGGCTGGCAACTACCTGGAACTTGCTGCAAACTCAGTGGGAACTCGTCTTTGACTGCGACGGCGCAAAGCGTTTGCTAAGTCTGGCTCACTCTGGGATGGACTGGCCACACAGCACATATCACCAAAACATAAGAAAACAAATAAGCAAAAAACGCTATTTGTGATGACAACTTGAAGTGGGAGCCAAATTAGCTTCTAGTTTCAAGGCAGCCGATCGCTCCAAATCACTAGATGCATCAAGCAGTTGTTACACAGATAGTTGAGAGTACCTCAACTTGCCAGCCATTCCACTGGGATCCTGTACCATGAGGTTGCATGTAAGACCAGGAGCCACTGATGACAAAATCCCATCTCTTGTATGCAGTGGATGTGCGACATCACCATCCTCCTGCAGCCTGAAATACACCAGACAGATAATTCACTTCACGACAATAACACACAAGAAATCATGGGCATATATAGAAGAATGAGACACAAGGCTACCCTCTTCTACTGATGGTAACCCTAATTTACTTCCAGGTAGGGTACACATGACACAGACAGTAGGTATTACCAGCGCACACAAACAGCAGTTTACTTACTGTCTGGAGGGAGAAAAGCAAATCCTTTATCTCCCTATCAAAGAAAACCCTAAAAAAGCTGATGCTCTGGGAGATGACCCATTGAAACCCTATTCCTCTTTTGCGCTCCACCTTACAAAGAAAATAGGTACCACTCTGAAGTTGGGTTCTCGAGATTTCTAATCCACCTTACATAGAAAATACTGCTGTGTGTGGGTTTCTCGAAATTTCTAAATTTTTCAGAGACATTAACCGCTGGCTGGGAGGGAAAACGGCGGGATAGGTTTAAAGCTTACCTTCTTCCCGCAAGCTTATCAGAATAAACAAACTGCGGGCTGGTTCCCTCGCGAGGAGAGTCGCAAGATTCGTTGTCGGCAGAGTCACTATCTCCAACGAGAAACATGACAGCCGCCGCCGCCGCCGCCCTTGCGTGAAGATGGACGCAAACAGCCCGGATATTGCATCACATCATCCCCCACACGACGATCTCAATATCCTCTCTCCCACCACCTACCAGAAGCGCAACCATCCAGAACCACCATGCTTCCCCAAATCCAGCTGGAAATTTCTCTGCACAAAACACAAGAGAAAAACAAATCACCCAACCTTGCCACAACAACCTAATTGATCAAAATCCCCTCTCTTCGAGCCAATCCCCAAAACATCGTGGGGATTGATTCTCAACCTATCTCATCAATTCTTTTCCACAACAAATCTGGAAACACATCACGATCCAAAGTCCAACTCTACCAAAAACCCACAAACTGGGTAGATAGATACCCATCCAGAAAGACTAGAAATCCAAACCCACATCCAAAAACCAAAAGCAATTGTTAGGTCATCATACTCTCCATCGCCACGGTTACTTACTACACCCATTCCAATCCCCCCCTTTTCCTTCATTCCTTATACATACAACCCACAAAACGCTTGCTAGGTTATTTGCTCAAACACCCAACCCCACAAAAAGGGGAAAAAAAAGATTACACAAACCCCAAAATCCAAAACACACACACAACCTCATCAATCATACCAACACAGTCTAACCCATTCAAAAGCAAGCCATGATCGATCATCGCATACATGTCGCAAACGTTGTGTTTACCTTCACAAGTAAACTGACGCACAACCTCCTCAACTCCCACAACAAGTTCATGGAGGAAACCAAAAAAATATTATTTAAAAAAAAATTTAAGGGAAAAGAAAGTTGTAGGGAAGGAGAAGGACAGGAAGAAGGATGTGAGAGACACAGACACACAAATAGAGAGCTTAAGAGAAGGGGAGGAAAAAGAGTGGGCTAATAATATTTAGTTCAGGAACAACTGATCAAAAAACCAAAGTGAGACAAATCAGTTGCATGAGATTTTTAATTTTTTTATTGGGAAAATAGATTACAGAGAAATTGCAAAGGGATTGAAGTTGTGGGTGTGCATGATTGTTCTTCCTCTAAGAAGAAAGAGGAGCAGTTTGAGGAAGAGGAGGAGGAGGAGCTGCAGCAGCAAGAGGAAGATGAAGAAGAGGCGGCCATTAGTGAATACTTGGACTAGTGTTGTGAATGAAGAAAGAAAGGACTGACAAGATGGAGGGAATTAGAAGAAGAAAGAAAGAAAGAAGCAAAGGGGGTGTCCGTTAGTGGCATTATCCACACCACTGACACCAAAAGAAGAGAAAGGGCAGAGCACGGATAAGACAAGGCCACTTTCAAATTTTAAGCAACAATTTGGGAAAGGAAACAAACAAACAAACCAAAGAGAGAGAGAGAGAGAGAGAAGGGAGGGGGGGGAGAAGCATCCAGGAAGCCAGCCTGATAATGAAGGTGCTGCTGCTTCTCTCTCTCTCTCTCTTGGTTTTCTTCTTCTCCTTCTTTTTCTTCTAAATTAAACCTACCTGTTTTGAAATTCCTTGTGTTTTCTTGTTGTTTTTGTAGTATAATGTACCTACTTAACTTAGTGTATGGACCTTCATCATTTATTCATCACCCATTCATCCATCCATATCCATCGTGTTTTTCCTTTATCCAATTTGTCCATCCATATTCATTATGTTTTCCTTAATCCATTCATCCATCCATAATCATTTATGTTTCCCTTATCTATTCATCCATCCATAATCAATTGTGTTAAATGTTGTTAGTAAGTATTAGTTAAGCAACCTAGGCAAGGGGGATGGTGGGTATCTTGGCAATTGGATGATGATCATGGGTGTGTGCATCATGAATGTTTTTCTTAAACTTGTGTTTTTGTTATTGTAGCATGTGCATAACTTTGTGGTATGGATCATCATTTCATCCATTATCCACCATCATTCTATTATATTGTAGTATTGGTTGAGCAAGGTAATGGGGGATGATGGGTATCTTTTGGAAAGGGATGATATTCATGGATGTGCATCATGAAAGCTTCTTTTGAATCGTGCTTTTGCTCATGCAACACATACATAACTTTGTGTATGGAAATCATCATCATCATTTTTCCTCATTCATTCATCATTATGTATTTGTTGTATTTAGTAATTTCATAGGTGGGGAGGATGGTGGGCATCTTTGCAAAGGGAAGATGACCATGGATGTGCATCATGAAAGTTTCTTTTGAATCGTGTTTTTGTTATTTAGCACAGACATAACTTTTTGTATGGGTATCATAATCACCATCATTTTTCCTCATTCATTCATCATCCATTCATCATCATTATGTATTTGTTGTACTTAGTAACTTCGGCTTTGTGTTGTTATGCACTATGGCGATGAAATGACAAAAAGAAAATAAGGGTTTACATTTGAAAACTTTGTTATTTTCAGATATATATAAGATTCAATTTTTAAAAAACTGTCCAATTATCATCCAAGGGAAGATTTAATCAGTCACCTTTGTTTTTAATTCATTGAAATGTTGGAAGCAATTAGGGTGAATAAACATTAAATCAACTAAACAAGTGGGGATTATTTCTTTGCATTAGATATTGAGGGAAAAGTTTTTATTGGAAACTAGCTTAATCTCAAAGAAAAACAAAACATGTTAATCTTTTGAAATAATCTCAACATATTCAAATGAAATAACATTTTTTTCTTATGAAATCGAAAAGATACAAATATTCCAAAAAAAAAATTGAAAGGACACAAAGATTCTAAAAAACATTGATTTTTTTTTTTAAATTATTTCTCTTTGGATATTTTAGGATCAATAAGAACATTTTTGAAACATTACAACTTGTAAAATGTTCATTCATTAAAATTTCAATTTGAAATCGACCTTTAATAAATTTGTAGTTTTGAATTGTCTTTTTGTATGACCTACGACTATAGCCCATTTCACCTAAATCAGCTCTAATGAAATCATCATCACTAAAATTTCATAGGTGGGGAGGATGGTGGGCATCTTTGCAAAGGGAAGACGATCATGGTTGTGTATCATGAATGTTTTTCTTAACTCATGTTTTTGTTATTGTAGGATTCACATAACTTTGTGTGTGGATCCTCATCATCATCAATCTCCACCATCCATCCATCCATCCATCATTACAATGTAATGTTGGAGTTGTATATTTCAAGTAAGGTACGTGGTGGGTATCTTTGTATCGGGATGATGATCATGGATGTGCACCATGAAAGCTTTTGCTTCTTCCTCCTTTTGTCTCTCTCCCTTACCTTTTCTGTCTCATCACCAACTTCCTTTCTGGGAAACTACCAAACAAACCCTTGCACAACAAGGGTTTAGGTGGGGGTCGGGTGGTTGGGGGGTTGTTGTGGGGGAGGGAGATATGTTCCATTTTTTTTAATCTTTTGAGATTTTATTTTGTTTGAAGGGGTCTTTTTTGGGATGGCCTAAGTATGTGCACACTCTGGACTTTCATTTCCAACAAATCATGGCGTGTGTTAGATTAAACATCTAGATTTTTGGGTGGATTTCTAAGTGATGGAATCTTGCTAAGCATATAACCCCCAGTTATGTGCGGGTAGGGTACTACTTGCTTTGGTGGGTTTGGGCGTTTAGGGTTTGAGCTACATAACCATGCATTACTTGCTTGTTCTGGTCCCAGTTAATAAGAATTGGATCGAAGTTGAGATTGATTTTTGGAATCTGAATCTGAATTTATTTTTTTTTTTTTAAATTTTTAACTGGACTTGTACCATGGTTCCCAGTTCTTCTATTTATATGTGGAATCAGAACCAGTATGCATTTTTTTTTTAAATAATAGGGAATGGAACCAGTGGTTAACTTACGATTAGGGGAATACCTTGGTCACTTCGACACAGATGGTTGAGTAATTTATTTATTTATTCATTTTGGGGGTCACATTTCAACAATATGTTTCCAAATATTCCACCAGATTCTTCATTTTCCTTGAGGAAAAAAATATTTTGAAAAAAATTAGCATTCCTCAAACCCATGTAATTAGTGTTGAACTGGCCCAGGTTAGAAAGAACCGAGATTGATTTTTAGAATTGAAACTAAAATTGGAACCATCTATGAAAGAAAAAAAAGTAGCAAAATTGAAAGTGGAACCTTCTTCTAACTTAGATTTAAAGATCTAAACTCAAACCCAATGGAATATTATGTCACTTTTGAGGGTTCCTTAAATTGTATAAATCTCCTCATCCAAGTTCCTTGTCAGTTACATGTCCATGTCTCTTGTTCATAAGTTAACATAATAGTCAAATTATGTCCTTATTCGAGACCATGGATTAAGACAATCCCTCCCTTTTTTTAAAAGGCAAGACAAAATCCTTCTTCAAGTAAGAGAATGGCCGCACCTTGACCATTGTGTTAGGTACACACACCTATGGGCTCACTTGCAAGCTTACATGACACAATAGTCAAGAGCTTGCCCATCATACAAGAAAGTCACATCCTTGAGTGAACAGTTTCTTGGAACAAAAGATGGATTTAGCCATGTTCCAAGACGGATTTAGCACATTCCAATATGGATTTGCTAAGATACACAAGACTCAGATTTGGAGAGAAAGTTGCCAGGATTGATGGGACTTAAAGACCAGGCATCATCCAGTAGCCTAATTGTCTTTCCATGGTTCTCAATTGCCAAAGATTTGGAGACATTAGACTTATCCTTAACGTCACCCTCTCTTTCACCCCCTATACCCTCTTTCAGTGGTCTGCAAAGTAATGAAATTTTATTAAATCTGGGTATGAAATGCTGAAACTCAGCATTTAATGCACAAGGTTCGAGAGCAATTATAGTTGTACAGGTAGGAACAGTGAAAGTATATGCAGCAGCAGTGCAGGCGCTCATGAAAAAGGAAACATAGGACGAAACTCAGTTTACCATGAAAATTGGTGGAAAACCCAGTTTGGGTCCCAGTTAGTTCCTTCTGTAAAATTTTCATTCCCAGTCACGTGTTTGATGCCCATTATGCCGAAACTGGCCGTTCTCGCCCCCTAATCGCCTGACTTTATGGACAACTCTATTGAAGAAGGCCTAGGCTCACTCACCGTCATCAAGTAGTCACATTGGATCTTTTTAGCCAAGCTACTCTTTGGGTGCAAAGTGTAAACATGAGAAACATGAGGAAACACCAGGAAACCAACAATTGCCACCACAACTGGGACAGAAACCTTGACCAAAAGGTCCATGTGCAGAATAAGTTGCTAGTGCTGTAGCAATTATATAGCCTAGCTATATCATACTAGAGAGTGGGCAGCCACTTGCAAGCTAGGAGCTGGAATCAAGCAAACCCTATTTGCTCCTGACATTAACTTAGCAGGTGCTAGCATCTCTACATAATTGGCAAGCCGTGTTGATTAGGTCTACAGAATCAGCACCAGTGCTGAATGGCCAATTCAACATGAGACTCAGTCGATTGAGAGGGAGAATAAGACTTAAAAGAGCATCTCCAACAATGAATGCTCAATATGTGAATATGCAAGAATATTTCCCACATCCGAGTTTAATTATTTACTTCTTTTTTTTCCAACCCCACCCATAAAACTAAAACTGGGACTGCAAATAGGTGACAAACTGAGAAGTGCAACCCATCTGGATCAATCAAACTATGCAACTGATCAAGAGCAAGTGTTAGGCTTGGTTGTGCCCTTTACCAGCCTCAGCAAACACTGCACAAATGCTGGACCAAAACTATTTTGCTAAGCCAAACCTGCATGTTTTGACTTTTCGTCATCCCGTCTTAATTTGCAAAGTCACATACTTTGCACCACTGGAGATGATCTAAGAGTCATGTTAACTTTGGAAGTAACCCATAAAGTACCTATCAGGAAGGAAATCCAGTTGGGCCTTCAATGAAGGGCCACCCCTTCCAATAAGGGCTCCTTGCCCCCTCAAAGTGAAGGATTTGAACAAGATGTTCTTCACACAAAAAAAAACCCCACATACAAATTCATCAAGAATTGACATACACAATGTTATGATACACATTGTTTAAACATGTTAGCCAGCATGCTTAACCCTTTGTACATTGAGAAACATGGTTTCAATGTTGGCATGACTGTATCATTATACATGAAAGACCACAACATAGCAATAAGTGTAGACTCTAGACCCTCCATGCTTACTTATGTGGTAACTGGGTCAAACAATCATGGGACAATCAGTTTCAAGTTACAAAAACGCGTCTTTTGCAATGCTTGAAATTTGAGTACAATATTTCAATCTATAACACGGGAATCAATCTTGACAATAGTCAAATAACTAGACAAAAGAAAAATGGTGAATAGAGAACATACCACATCCAACAAACTTATAGATCTTCAAGAACTGAAGCTTTTATATTTCTCCCCATTCATTTGATGAAAGTTAAATCTCATTCTGAAAATGGCATTGTAACCAATAAGACTAATGGGCATTGAAAAAAATCCAACATTTTCAAATTTCATGGACAACTTTTGATGCTTTTGGTGAAGTTCTTTTGACTAAAGCCTCACAATCACATAAAGTTATACTCTTTAGAAAGTTCAAAAGTTTCATTTGTTGTAGCCATGTGGTATTGGTATTATAATACCATCCACTGATCTCATGCTTCTAAAGATGGCTGTAAAAGGTTTATAGCACTTTCAACCTTCATGCATTAAAGTCGTGACCAAATTCATCTAGGAGTTGATAAAGATTGATTTGACAATATTTTACACCAAACATGGGTGTTATCTCTTCATTTTCAGGTGTGTCTAGTTCAAATGTTTTAACATGCTTGATAACTACAAGTGCATTTGTCATTTTTGAAATTATTTAATCATTTTGTAGCGACCTTAATTTTGAACTCACGATCAAGACTAGGACAAGAGAAGAGAAACAAGTTGAGAATCGTTTAAAGCAAAGCAAGAATTCAAACACGTTCCTTTGATGAAAGAAAAGTTTGGGGAATGAAAGAAGGGAGTCTCAAGATTCAAATGAACTTTCACTTTGAAAGTTGAAATTTTCGAGTGCGTTTGACCTTTTTTTTATGTAAGTTTTGAGGATCAAACCTTGTTGAAGTTGGCCTTTTCAAAGTGATTAGAAAGGCCTTGAAAAATGATTTATTGAAGTGGGGTCTCGTTTTCAAACAAGTTATAATCATTTGAAGGATCAAAAATCATAATGCCAAAATGATTCCCAATCAATTAATCCTTGTGCAAAAATGTCATTTCTAAAAAAGTTAGCATTCAAATGTGATTCTTGTGTGAGATTATACAATATATTACAAGGAAAATATCGATGACTCCTTTCGAATCTAAGGTGTGATGAATTTCATTTGTCTAAGTCTGTTCATGGCTTGCTTGTACACCATTTTGATATTTATTGGTTTTTTTTTTTTTTTATAATTTGACATGACCATGAGCTAAACCCTAAACCTTATCTTGGAGTTCCAATACCCTCTTTTTTAATTGAAAAATATGAAATTCATTTTATTGTTAAATCAAAGAATTAATGAAAATATATATCATCAATGCCATTTGACAAACCTAAGGATGCATCACATTTTGTAATAGTTAAGTTTCAAAGATGGGGACAATACCAAATAAGATAGTTACTTAAGACAACAACCATTAAATTCAAATAATAACTTCATTTGAAAGCATTATCACATGTAACGACCTATCAAAATTTTATTTTCAGATCTAATGGTCAGGATTTTAAACAACATGTATTAAAAACTAATATGCCTTCACAAAATGTAAAAACATGTCCCCCTTTTTTTTTGGTGGTAACTACTAACATTACCTTTTATGATGTTAATATATTCCATTTTTTAAATTTAACACATTTTTAAAAATACAATATAACCATAATGTGAGAATGTTCCCAAAACAAGGGGCCTAGGACAAGGCAATAGCCAAGGGAGATCATTAAATCAACAAAGGGTCCTAATGGTATGCAATACAAAAAATTTGCTTACTTTTCCTTTTTTTTTCATCATTTGCTTTTAGCCCCATCCATCTTTTTTTCTTACTACCCAGACATATTTTGGCTCCATGTTATGCATATGCTCCATGTTGGGCTTATAATGGACATTAAATTTATATAATGGACCCAAAATGTTTATAACAAGACCCAAAATGCATTTGGGCAACTCCAAAATGTTTAGCAAAAATAATTAACAAAAATTTGCTGGCCTTTTTTTCAATAAGGTATCCAAAAATGTGGACGGATTTTTGAAATTTTTTATTTTAATAAATATCATATAACATTTTTTATTATTTTAAGTGGACATTTTGAAGAATGAAACAATTGCGAGGAGTGGGCATTACATTTTTCGAAATGCTTGGCCTTTGTAGAGAAAATAGATGTTGGATTATTGAGTTTTGACCCAGGTATCGTGGCAATTATTAATAATCTACCATGGCATTCTTTTGATTTTTTGATAACCAATTAAATTAATAATCACCTGGTATTGAATTCTCAAATATTTAATAACCTGCCTAGATGACCAAGTAGATTATCAATCCTTTAAACACTAATACAAAAATGAATAAATAAATAAATAAATATTCAAAAAATAACCTTACGAGGAATCATTTTTTTTAAAGCAATAACCAGGCAACACTTTTTTGAACCCCGAATCAATTCTAAATGGATTATTAGTACCCACCCAAATCTTTTCAAGTACTTATTTACTCAGCACTGTATCCTAAACCCTACTGAGCTACCTTTGCAGATTCAATACTAATTTACCCGAGCAACTAGGCTGCTGGTTAGGCACTAACTAATTACTTTTAGGAATTAGCAATTTTTTGAAAAATACATGCTTGCCATGCCAAAAATATGTGTGAAGCTCTCACACACAATAGTTTCATTACTTAATATAATGCCAAATTATAAATTATTTTTCATTTTTATTGTTGAGCATAACTAACCAAAAATGATTAATAATTACGCATCTTCATGTCGAACCAGCCTAGGTATTAGGGTATATTATTTTCAGAAATGTTTTAAGAACAAAGTTTTGTGAAAAGAATAAAGAAGCTCTTGAAATATTTTTAAATATTATACTTTTGGCATCATGGATCTTCAAAATGAAATTATTGGACATAGTAATGTTGAACTTGCCATGGTAGGCTTTATTACATGTTACCCTTCTACATTTTATGCATACATTTCTCAAACTCATTTTTGTTTTTGTTAGTTGAGTTAAGTTAGAACTTCAAATTGTGGATTGAATGCCTACTTTGGTTCTTTATGTTTTCCTTTCCATTTTTTCCTTTGGATTGTGTTCTCTTGTAATATATATATCTTTAAAAACTTTGTTCCATTTATATCACTTATTGTCTCATATTATTGGAGCTTTCACACATACACACACACCCTCGAAATTTTGGGTACCCTTTGGTTAAGGGGGTCAAACGTCGATATTGTGGGTAATTTTTCATACATTATTCTTATATAAGCAATGGTGGTTTTTTACCATTTATAATATGTATTGTTTCATATTGCCAATGAAACACCCCAACAAAATGATCATCAAGTTTTGATGGCATGTGTTTACAACAAGGGCGTGCCTTATTTAAAATCTTGAAAAGGTGAAAATGGATTGGGAAAAGCTGAAAAATAATTTTCTTGTTAAGAATCCATGGGGCAACTTTGTATTTTGCAAACAATGTATCAAACATTTGTGTGGCACTACATACATGATCATGGTTGGATTTTATCATTATCTAAGTAGCTATGGCAAACTCATAAAGAATAGGTACCCCATGTCATGATTATGATGCATTTCTTAGGGTTTAAAGATGGTTAGGGTTTGCATTTCTTGTTTTTTTTTCATTTTTTTCACAAATTGGTTATATTGTTGTCATTTTTTTTTTGTATTTTTAATAGTTAGGTGAGGGTCTTTATTTGCAAACTAAGTGTTTTATTGTGATGTCTTGTGCATTCTTTGTTGCTTGGGCATTCATGTAATTTTTTACATGTTAAAAAGTTTTAAAATAAGGGGAAAAAAAGGAGATGGTGTTTTATAGAAAAGAAGATCAAGAAAACAACTCTTAAACATCCTCCTTTTTTCATGTTTCCTTTTTCTCTCCCTATGCCTTTCTTTTTCTCAATAGCAATTTCAAAAATGAACAATTTGAACACTCAAATTATTCTTGAAAGTCAAGCAACAATAAACATGTGAAGGTGACTAATGTTGCTAGTAAGATATTGTCATATTTATTATTGATTTTTTTAAAGCAATTTCATCATTAAATATGCAAGATCATCCACCATTTCAAAGGCATTACCCAAAGAGGTAACTAAATTTTAAAAGAAATGCAACTTGAATGCAAGATATTACATTTCTTTCTTCTTGGAAGTCACTAAATTGAATAACAAATTCAAAAACATTTGTTTGTCATTGTCAAATTTTCATGAACTTTAAATAGGCATTTGAGTAATCTACATTTTATGCATATGGCAACCAACCCAAGTTCAAGTTCACATCATGTATCTATTGTCCACTAAAACTTACATCGAGCCCTTTCATGTACACCCTTGTAATTTTGGTTTCCCTTTGGTTAAAGGGGTTAAAGGTTAACATTGTGAATATACTTCATAAAGGTATCCTTATAAGCAATGGCATTTTTACATGTCATGCTATCTCTCTTATGATAAGCTATTTTGCCTTTCAATGTGACAAAAAAAAATTTTAAATGTCTTTCAAATGATATGCAAACTAAAAAATGACTTTCACTCCAAAAAAAGTCAAATTAGAATTTCTTTGGTTTCTCGTGTTGCACCACATTCCAAATATCACCCTCCATTCCATATTCTTCCATTTTATCCTACATAATGACACCCACATCAAAGCATTCAAAGTATATGGTTTTAGGAAAGCTCACAAGTGGCTCTTGATAGTTATTTGTTTTGAAATTTCTCTTTCACAAATTGTAATACTTGAAATAATCATAAGAACTTTTGACCAACGTTCTACAAGATGTGGTCAATTAACATGCCACTGATTAATGCCTTTACCATATCACCATGCATCAACCAATGATTTGTTTTCAAACTCATGCCTCAAAGTTTCCACAAAGTCAAATAATTTTTCTCTTTGCATCACTTTCAAAATTTCTTAGTTTAAATTTTTAAATCAATCTTTTCAAAAAGTGTTTGAACATATTGATATGAACTTCTTCATCACTTGAAATAATATTTTGGACCAAAAAGCTTTGATGAATTGAAAATGAGAAGGTTAAAAAGCCTTTCATTCAATCTCTCCACAATCACTTGCATGTATTTAATTTTGATGACCTTGCATTCTTGCAACAAGATTCTTTATTAGTTTACATCCATGGTGCATATGATGATATTAACTCATAATGTCATTGTTTGTCTTCCATCTCAATGCACCATCAATTCAAATTTCAAATATAAAAAGACCCAAATTATTGGTCAATCTTTCAAAATTAATATTTTGTCCACATAAAAAAATGTTTGGTTAATATAAAAATGGATACCTTCAATAGATCTAATTGTTGAGATATTCAACCATATCATGCTATAATTTTTCATTCAATTTATTCAACTTTGCAAAAGCATTGACCACAAGATGAAACATAAATTGAAACTAAAATGTTGTAACTTGTTTGATACCAATAGGCCTTAGATTGTTGAAAAGCACCCAATATGACTAACATGTAATACAAAATCCACTCCAACACTTGACACAAAGAAAACAAACACAATAAGTGGAAGTTCAAGATAGTCAATGGCTCCAAATCAAATGATTCCATAAAGCTTTTCAACTCCTTAGAATGGTTGCAATTCCTCCTTGCCCACTCATAAGCTTGGTTAACAAATTGATCCAAGATTAACAACTTTGACACTACTTGAAATCCACAACCCATTGTTATTGGTTTGGAACCTAATGTATTAGCTAACATGTAAGCTATTAAATAGTATTAACCTTATGGTTGTTATTTTAATATGTACATTTTATTTTTTAATTTAAGGTTTTCACTAATCTTGTGATAGGTTGAGATAAACAATTACTTTTCTTTTGATCTAGTGTTTTTTTGTTAATTGTCAATTTGTGTGACATACAATTATTTGGGTTTTACCTTTCATTTCACAAGTTAATTTTTTCTTTTTTTCTTTTTTTTCCTGCCTTTCATTTTTTTATAATAGTTGCAAAAAAAAACCTTATTTGTAAGTTATTTTAATGACACAATGGTGTCATAATCCCTGAGGTCCCAAGTCAAAGGTGATAATGTTTAAAATATTGAAATCAATAGGCATGTGATTCATGTTATATTTACGCTTTGTGACTAATGTACATCTTCTAAAAAGTTGTGTGATTATTTGTAATGCAAAAATGTCATATGTTGTAATCCACTTTTTTTTTTACCTTTTTCAAACACACCAACTAGTCATGGCCTCCTTTTCTTCATCTTAATAATGTGCATTAAATAGTTATCTCAAAAATTGGGCCTATGTTATGTCACATTGAACATTATAGATGTTTATGTACGTACTTATTGAGTTGATTGAGTTTGCATGCAAAAGAATTAAGCATTTGTTTCATTATAAGTGCCATAAGACAACATTGTTCCTACTTCAAAATTATAAATCCATTCGTAAAATATTCAAACTTTTAAAATACCAACTTTATGACATGAAAAAATGTTTCTATGCATCTTGACAAAGATGTAAGGAATGTAAATTAAAGGCTTGATACAATTTGGACAAATGCAAACTCGTTTATTTGTTTCTAAAATATCCTTCCCCATTCATTTGATATTGGAGTGAAAGCATGCCTAGTTGTGATAATCAAATGGCATTTCTAATATATTTTGGATTAACTACTAAATGTCAAATAGAGTAAAATTACTTTGGGTTAGTAAATTTGCCCATGTTAGTAATGCCTTCCAATTATGCCAACAAAGGGAAATGAATCTTTTCAATGGGCTAACCATAATGATTGGCTGAAGTGGTACGAAAAATACACTAAAAATATATGGTTATTTTTCAATATTTTAATAGCTTAATTATGTTTTGGTTCGTTAAAAATATGTTAAATATACCTACCATCCATTTTTGCACTAAATATGAAACATGTGTATGACAACTCATATAATATTGTTTACATTTCGCATTTTTAATCTCACCATCTTGAATCTTGTACATGATTATGTGTAAAATGAAACACATTTTAAAATAAAAATTTCCTTCATTAATTTTATAATCTTTTTTAAAAAACTAAACCAATCATGGTTTGATATAATCCATGTGTGGAACCTTATATAAATTATGAATTGGGGTAAGACCTTCCATAGGAAATGCTTACAATATTGGCCACTTTGGTATGGTCAAGGAAATCACAAAAGATAGAAAATTTGGGAAAGAACTTGGAAAATGGTAAAAGTGAAAGGGGAAAGGGAAAACAAATGTGTTGATTAAATGAAATTCAATGGCATTGATCAAATAACATCAATAATCAAGTATACCAACTTGGATGGAATTGACCATAAAGGTGCAATTTCTAAAACTTAAATGAAATGTATCCACATCAATGAAAGTATTGTTTTCATCAATTTTCAATTCAAATGAAATGTATTTTCCATGGATAACAATTTCCACACATGTAACTTCATGATAAATGAAATTGACCATACATAAATGCAATTGGTGATATATTAGGTGGAATGCATTATATAGATGAAATTTCAAAATCTATGGAACTTAATAAATGTATTCAAAAAAATTTATGAAAATGTTCATTTAAGTGTTTCTTATGATTTTTCAAAGTTCGATGGGTCCAAGAAAATTAAGGTGTGACATTCCTAATGGTACCACCCAAGGATAGGATTGCCTTGTGGCATTTAGAAATTAGATACCCAAGTTAGGCCACATGGCATTTAAACATTGGCCACTTAGGTTATGCCACATGGCTAAAATCTTAATGACCTAAATTAGACCTAAATTAGGCCTAAATCTAGGGACCTAGGTTTAAGAACCTAAAGTTTAAGCCTAGGCACTTAAACCTAATTCTAAAAACCTAAAGCTAGTTAGCATACGCAATTAGGCCTAGGTTAAGGTGCTTAAAATAGGTTTAGGCAACCTAGGCCTCCTTTAGGAACCTACATGATATATTTTCTTAAATTGCACCTAAAGTTAAACCATTAAATTAAGTCTGGATATAGCCACCTAGGTAGATAAGTAGAAATTCCTTTTTTTTTGGGGCGACAAAAAAATTTTATTGGCTCATCACAAGTAATATTTGCATTTTGAATGTATTTAGTGCATGTATTGTGTGTAGAGTAATACTTTTTCATCTAGGTATATAGTTTACAAAATTCAACTTGTTGACAAAAGATATGGGATAAATTTACAACATTATTACACACCATCCTTTGTCCCATACAAAACTACCCAACTTTGACCATTATTATCTTTTTCATATTTTGTCCAAATGAAAATAAATAAATTTCATCCTTAAAGGTTTTTCCAAAATCTACACATCTATGAAAAAAAAATTAACCCAAAATAACAAGTAATTTGATTGAAAGTGCATTTGAATCTTCATTATTTCATACATTTGAACAACAATGATATCTTGAAGATTGTTTTTTTTTTTTTTTTTATAAAACAATTTGTAAATAAAAATATTTAAAATAAACATTTTTTTTTTTTTTTTTTTATTTTAATTTTTTCTCACCCTTTAAAAATA
>Ga0116231_10004660_pt1 | contig 27616 bp, 19 predicted proteins | sample S1TSphgellanicum_2_FD_89695 | JGI IMG/M metagenome (GOLD analysis project Ga0116231, IMG submission 89695) | Host-associated microbial communities from peat moss isolated from Minnesota, USA - S1T2_Fd - Sphagnum magellanicum MG | ecosystem: Host-associated > Plants > Peat moss > Unclassified... | reverse complement strand
TACAAATTTACCAAACCATTCACTTGTTAGTTAATTAACTAACCAGTATGGAAATTAATTAAATTTTAATTATTTAATATAGAATATTATTGATAATTTCATGATTTTTAAAGCTTATTATTTATTGACACGTGTCATTACCTACACTAGGTTAAAAACCTAGCCTAGACACCATTCATGAGGTTTGATCCCTTGACCTTTAGAATGGGGGCAAATACCCTTACCATCAAGCCACCACACTTGTTGTGATAATATGTTACATTACATTTTATTTATCAAATATTTCATTTTAAACATTATAAAAACATAAACTTTGAAAATTCATATTTTATTGAGATTTTGTTCAAATCAAATGATTCGAGTTTACTTTTTAAAAAAATTCAATAATGTACATAATTACATTTATTTCCTTTTGAAAGTTTAAAATCATTGAATAAAAAAAAAGTTGAATATCATTATTCAATGACCATTTTTTTGAAAAAAAAAAACTTAATAAATGAATTTTTTGGTTAATATAATAATACTACCTATGTTAAGCTATTTTCAATTATTATATGAATATTTTTCATTAATTTAAATTATTTCACCCTACATTATTTATGGTTATTTATGGCTATTCTCAATTACTTTTGGTTATTTTTGGCTATTTCACCTTAGGCTACTTTTGGTTATTTTAAGTTATTTTTGACTATTTTAATTTATTTCAACTTAGGTTATTTTCAGCTATTGTAAGGTTTTTTGGTTATTCTATGTTATTTTTGGCTATTAAAAATTATTTTAATTTATGTTATGTGCAGTTATTATAAATTATTTTTGGCTATTTTAATTTATTCCACCCTAAGTTATTTTCAACTATTGTAAGTTTTTTTTTTCTATTCTATGCTATTTTTGGCTATTGTAAATTATTTCAATTTAGACCACTTGTAGCTATTCTAAATACTTTTGACTATTAAAAATTATTTCACCTTAAGTTATTTTTTTATTATAAATTATTTCACCTTAAATTATTTTTGGCAATCCTAAGCAATTATAATATATGGCTATTGGTTGTTATTTTATTAGTGTTATTAGTGGTTATTAATGGCTATTAGTACCTATTCTATTTGGGGCTATCAATGTTTTTCAATGGTAATTCTATTAATAGTTATTGGTGGTTATTCTATTAATGTTCATTAGCAGTTATTATATTGGTGGCTATTCTATTAATGCCCATTAGCAGTTATTATATTGGTGGCTATTCTATTAATGCCCATTAGCAGTTATTATATTGGTGGCTATTCTATTAATGGCTATTGGTGGCTATTATATTAATGACTACTGGTGGCTATTCTATTATTGCCTACTAGTGGCTATTTTATTATTGGCTACTAGTGGCTATTCTATTAATGGTTACTGGTGGCTATTCTATTAATGGTTATTCGTGATTAATCTATTAATGACTATTGGTGGCTATTTTATTAACGGCTATTTGTGATTAATCTATTAATGGCTATTTTATTAATGGCTTATTGGTGGCTATTCTATTAATGGCTTATTGGTGGCTATTTTATTAATGGCTTATTGGTGGCTATTCTATTAATGGTTTATTGGTGGTTATTCTATTAATGGCTATTAGTGGCTATTCTATTAATGGATATTGATGGTTATTTTATTAATGGCAATTGATGGTTATTTTATTAATGGTTATTATATTATTGTTGGTTATTATATGTTATATTACAACTATTAGTGATTATTGTATTCTAAATTATTGTTTGATATTCTATGTTATAATATCATAGGCTATTTGTAGTTATTATATTGTAAGGTGTTTAAATTTATTTTTCATATGTTATTATTATTTTTTACCTTAGGTCATTATATTTTGTTTTAGATTATTTTAAAGTTATTATGTTTAGGATAAAATAGTTTATAATAACGTAAAGTAGAATGACCTTGAATAATTTAAAGTATAACTTGAAATAACATATAATAATTTAGGGTACAATAATTTATAATAACATATAATAACATAAAATATAAGTTAGAATAATTAAAGTAACTTAAAATAATATAGAGTATATCATAAATTAACATAAATAGAATGTTTTAAAAAACATATAAATAAACCTATTTGCTATAGTAAATTGTAATAGTGAATTATGTTAACTACTAATGAAACATGATGTTTACATAGTGATATTATAATGAAATAACTTTCATTAGGTGAAATCAGTAAAATGCAATGAAGTTATTTCACTTTTAAAGTCCCATAGTGATTTAAGTTAGTAAATTACACCCCACTTTGGTAGTAGTGAATGTTTACACCAATAGATTAACAATTTTCTTCATCAATGTGCCAATATGGCATGGTTGGCAAAGGGCTCTATAGGACCTCTTCTTTTAATTTTACATTCATTTTATAGGCATTTAATGTGTCTATGGCTCTTTAGAAAGTTCAAGCCGCCATTATTTTGCGACAAACAATTGTAATAATAAGAGAGGCTTTTTCTAAGTTTGTTGTTCTTCCAAGTTTTTTGCTCATCTCCTTACACGATTTGCTTCGTGTTATTCATGATGGGTTTAGATCCTAGGTTATGTGATTTCTCTTCTTAAAGCTCCTTATTATCCAATTTGTGTTTTTGGGTGTTGTCTTTTGTGTAAACTTTGATTATTTCTTTTTCTTTTTTTATTCATTTGTTGACTATTTTTATTTATTTATTTATTTATTTCTCCTTGACTCTTATTCATATGTTCTTGTTCTTGATTCATGCTCATTTGTTATCGATTCCTTAGCTCTTGGTGTCTCATACTATTCATTCTTTATTTCAATATTTTCATTTTTGGTTCTTGCTTTTCATTCATGGTTCTTGTTTTTCACTTTTGATTTTTATTAATTTGTTCTTGATTATTTCAATCCTAGTCTTGGTTGTAAGCCTCCTTGTAGTTAAGTAGACTTAATTGAAATGGATACAAATTTAGAAAAGGAATTAATTTTTTTTGAAATTTTTTTTTGAACAAGATGAAACTATGAAAAGAAATTGTTGATGTTATATTTTCATAAATATTTAATAAATATTTTTTTGGAAACGTTTTGAAATGTAATATAAAAAATTATTCATTTGGTTAAGTAAAAAGAAAAAATGAACTTCGATAGCCAAGGTGTGAGAATCAACTATTTTTACATTTATGAGAACTGACACTTTGAAAATTGGCTTATTAAAAAAAAAAAAAACTTGATACCCTAGCCAATTTTTTTAAGTTTGGGAAATAATTAAATAAATAAATAAATAAAGAATTGGGCTGATTCTTGAAAAAAGGTAAAGAAAGTTGAGAATTCCTCAACATTGGTTAAAATGTGTTTAAACACATCTAATGAAAGTCAAAAATCAAAAGACATATAAATTAACTTCATTTGTTTCAAATGCAGCTATATTCATCATTAAAATAAAATAAAAAGATCTTGAGAAAAGTTGTTTTAAAAGGTTTAAAATACGCCTTGTGCGTTAGATTCAGCAAGTTTTTGAACTCCATTAGCAAAACAAACCTTAAAAGAGAAACATTCTTGAAGATTCAAGATAGTGTAGGCTCTTCCAAAAAGAAAAAGGTCAAAAGAGAGGTTTCTAATGAATCAAGTTTTGCACTACTAGAGGATATGGGTCCACAAAACAAACATGCGTGCAACACATGATTGAATCTAGGCCAAGTGATACGTGGGTTTGGTAGAGCACATTGTATGTATCTCATGCTTGGAACTACCTTTCTTTACAACAATCCACCTCCCCATAGATTTCCAACCCAAACAACTCAAGACAAACTGGGGTGCTAGAAAGAACTCATCATGATTCAAAACATTTACTTCATCATGGGCTAAAGAATGGATGTGAAGGAGAAATAGAACTTTAAGAGAGAAGTTTAATAACACATGATTAATATGCTTGTTGAACGAAACCATGTAGGAGGGTGTATCTCAACATGGGAATGGCAGCACACAAATTTTTAGAAAGTGGGTGTTTAAATTAATATGCACCCTTAGTTCAGGTCCCTTCCATTAGAGTTGGCCAAAAAGTGACCAAAAACACAGATATGCAATACAATTCCTTGCAGCCAATGAGGTGAGGTAGCATGCACCCAGGGGGGCCAATGGATTTTTTGTGGGGGCGAGGGGGAGGGTGGGTTGTTGGATTTTTGTTGTTCTCAACATGTTCTCATCAAATTCTCAATGAGTTCCCAATATGTTCTCAATTGCTCCTCACTTTATCCCATATCCTGTGCCATAAGTTCTCCTCTTGTAACCTATAGAACAAGCCCAAAGGAGAAGATTGACTGTCTAAAGCTAGATTATTTATTTTTTGTGATGGGCCAATCAAAGATGCCCATCACAAAAGAAAAAAAACTGAAATTTGGGGCTCCCCATAACTATTTAATATGAGCCACAATATGCTACCATATATTGCTATAAATTTATAAGTTGATCAATGTCTATTTCAAAATTTCTGGAATACACCCAAGTTGAAATGTGGTGGTGTGAGATAAAGATTTGTTGAGTTTAGCGGGTTTGATAGTTTGATTCCTAAAATGTACTGAATAAAGTTATTAATGATGTTCCTGATAGTTTTCAATATGTTCCTTACTTTTATCCCATATGTTTGCCAGACATTCCTTGTGTTGCTCCAACAATTCCCATCCATCCTCCAGATTATTCTCAATAGCTTAATTCTTAAATAGGTTAGTGAGTGAACACTTACAAAGTCAAAGGAGGTCGAATCCTCATACATTGTTCCTGTGGTTCTTGAGCTCCAAGAGCATTTGTAACCCTTCAAGTAACACTTCCAATGTCACCAAATTGCTCAATTTAGTAAAGGAATTGGGGAAGATATGAAGTGTTTGGTGTACGGGGTTCAATGTTTGGTGATGAGCGAATTAAAACAAATTAGGGTTTTGAGCTTAAAATCTTTGATCATTGCATCTTTGCTCTGGAATACAAACAACTTTGTAAAGCCCAAGTTGGTGCACAAGCCAGATTTTAAATCACTCAAAATGGATTAAAATGAAGAAGATATGGGCCTGGAACTAGAGAGGGGTCTAGAGCTATTTTTTTCAAAAAAATTGAAGCAAACTATCACTTTTCCTTTCTTGTGTTTTTGGTGTCACTCCTTTACTTCTGAGGCTCAAAGAACATTTGTAAACCCCCCCTTCCCCCCCACTTTGCATGTTCAGTGACAGTATGTCCCCAAAATTCTGCCCCTGCCATTAGCCTAAGCCAAAAATGGTGACCAAGAGTTTTATGCCTAAAAGTTGCACGCTGTCAATGAGAAGGTTGAGCGGGCACCTATAGGGATCCAATTTTTTCTTTTTGGGGAGGGGGTGCGGTGAGATTGTTTTTCCCCGTTGTTGTCAATGCGTTTCCAATGTGTTCCCATCATTTTCCCGTGGGGTCCCTATCAGGTTCCCAAAGGGTTCTCCAAATTCCTAGGTTGTTCCCTAAGACGTTCCTGACAGCACCTCAGATTTGTCCCATATATGAACTGAAAAGGTGAATGTCAGGGGGACCACATTTGTTTCTAGTTTGCAACTGTGCTCAAAGAGGTGCTTCTGTTGGGGAGTGCCCACTGTTCCAAAACAAATTGGTGATGGGCCAATCAAAATGGCTCTCCTTGAAGACACACAAACAAAAAAAGAAAATAAAAGGTGTGAGGCCACCCCTGAACTATAATGAGGAAAATATTGGAAAGCGGGTTGATGATGGGCGGTTCTTCTCTATCTCATGTTCCTTGCCCAAAGTCTTACTCTTATATTGTACATAGGGTGGGCGACATTGGAGCACTATTTAAATTCTATCTTTGGAGTGTCTAGAGGTTGGAAACAGTTTTTTGTGTGATAGGCGAATCAACAAGGCCCATCACAAAAGAGAAGTTTTGATCTTTCAATGCACCAAATCAATTATTTGAAATCATTCCCCCTGTTCTTATATGACAAGTGATTTGTTGGTTCAAGTTCTAACTTACAAGATTTGGTGAGTTAGTTGGCAAAGTATTCAACTAAAAAAGGATAATAAAGGAGAAAACAATTACACTTGTTGCTTAAATACCTATTCAAAACCCCCCCCACCCCCACCACCCCCCAAAAAAAAACAAAAAGGAATTAAAAAATATATATATATACATGATTTGGTAGACTTCATATTCTACAGGGAAAATACATTTTGGAAGAAGGAAAAAATATGGTGAATTGAAGTAGGTCACACCACATCTCCCATAATTGCTCAAGCTCTATTTTCCATACATAGGATGCCTTGCAAATAAAATTATTGGTGATGGGTGAAAGGTGTCAAGGATTGATACACAACATATTTCTGCATGAACAATTAATACACTATGTCCCCACAATTCATGCTCTTTCCATTAGCCTAGGCCAAAAGTGATGACCAACACAATAAGTACCCTATAATGGACTATCACAATGAAGAGGGATCTCACTGAACAAAAGGAGGTGATGCAACATGCATCCAAGAGGCCCAGTTTTTTTTCTCTTAGCGGCAAGGGGGTGGTGGAATTTTTTCAGATTTTGGTGTTCCCATTGTGTTCGATAGGTTCCCATAAGTTGTCAATTGTCTTTCACTATGTTCTTATGTTAGTCCCCATGTTCCCAATAGTCTACGAATAGCACCATGAAAATTTTCCTGTACCTTTTGTGCAAAGTTATCCTCTTGTAGTCTATAAAGGAAGTCCACAAGAGAAGCCTACATCTATTTATAAATATTTTGGGAGTGCCTTAACTTTGATCACATTCTTTTGTAATGGGTCAATCAAAGAGGCCCATCACCAAAAAAAACAAATTGGAGTGTGGGGGTCCTCATAGCTAAATAATGTGAGCTATACTAAAGTATTATTTCTATTTCAGAGCTTGGAGTACATTTTGTGTCAGGATATTGGATGTTGTTCATTAACAAAGATTTGTCACCAGTGACCACTTACTTGAGGGCACTTCACATTGTGCTAACTTTGGGTGTCTATGATTAGAATCATTGGTAATGTAAGAGGCTCTTGGGAGTTGTTGAAATGTGAGGAGTGACACAACATTACACAGCACATGTGTTGAAATTGCATTGTCCACAAGACTTGCAAAGTTGCATTGGGTCATATTGACTAGCTTGGTTGTTGACAAAGTGTGGTCACACCTTGAGTGACAAAGGATAATTGTATTGAAGTTTTTGCATGGTCTTTACTGCTGATTTTTCATCATAAATTACATAGACATTGATGGGTTTCTTTCTACTCTTCCAACAGTCAATATATCAATATCTTTAGCTAGATTTTTATTAAAAAAAAGTTTTGTGAACAATTATTGGGAAACTATGCAAGGAACATCATTATGAATTTTAGGAATTTCTTTTTTGGCAACATTTGAAATGATAGGAATTAACATTGTGAATAAGAAAAAATATTAAGTATTGGGAGAGAAATGAATATAAATTCCAATTCATGTAAATTAATTTTTTAATTACCAACATTTGAAAGACTTTAAAATTATTATGTCATATATATATCATGTGGGAACTATAGTTGGAAACTCCTTGGTGGTAAAGTCACTTACAAACACCATTGTGAGAACAACAAGAACTTAAATGGGAACAATTGAACTTTTAAAGTAGAAGAGCTTCTTCGCACTTATATTTATGCAATCAACCACCAATTATCCTAATTATATTATTTCCATTTAGTTCATAAGTGCTAAACAAAGCCTCTTAACATTTGAAATATTGAGCATTGAACTGTTCTCATAATAATTATGATTGTTGTGTACAATTTTTATACTCTGGAGAGTAAATGAATATTTGAAAAATATCATCAGCAAGACATGCAAGGTGCAATATGATTTTTTCTAAAACCCTTGTAGAAGTAAGTAGGAGGAACCAATGATTTGATAATCCATTTATTTCTGATTAATTTGTTAGGTGTTTCATTTGATTTTCTTGTTGCACAGTCTTTGGTTTAGTTGCAATTTTTTTGGCTAAAAATTCCTATTGAATAAATTATGATCACAAATAAAGTGACTTGAATTTGAATTTGAATTTGAATTAAGAAATAAAATAAAGTAATGTTGATATCATGGCATAGTACTCATGTATTTTACACTTTTACTAGTACCCTTTTGCAATTGAAATTGCTCAAACATGTCATCAATATTTTAGGTAGACTTGTATTTGGGACAGTCAAAATTACCAACCATTACTCCATTGTATGAGTAATGGGAAGGTGAAAGGGGAAAATGGGGAACTTTGAGTTTTTTTTGTCCCAAAACTTTTGCCAAGATTTTTATTTGGTCTGAAAGTCCTTGGCAAGTTCACTTTGCTTGTGCTTCCAAATTATTTTTTTGTGTTTTTGTTGGAAATAGGAGGTGCTACTTTTCTTGATTCGTGAAATATATTCATGTAATAAAGAGATGTTATAGTTGCATTCCTATCACCCATGTGCACCTCATCAAAACCCTGCACGCCACTTGCCTCCACCCCCATAACACACTTTCATGCCAAAATCCAGCTTTTCCGCTCTTTTTGCTTTTAATGTTTGGACTCTTCAACATGAACACTCATGTTGTTTGTTTGTGGGTTCAAAAACTTTCCACCTTTCCTTCAAAGCCTTTTCAAAATCTCAATTGTTGAAATATTTGATGAATGATGACCATTAGAGTGATGAAGTATTGTATTCAAGCCTCTTGAGTTTCGGCAACTGTCAGTGATTGATGATGAAATTGTTGAGCGCAATTTATGATCTTTTGTGAAAAATGGATGGATATTCAAAAATACAAATTGTAGTTTCTGCTACTTAGATTGTAAAATGAATCCTTCATATTTGTATTGAAACAAAATTATGACTCAAAGTTTTGGTATTTTGATCAATATTAGATTTGGTGTATGTGGTTGCAATTGGTTGTACGATGTTCAAGCCACATTGATGTGGAAGAATCAATGGATTGATACATGGTATCTAGATTTAGTTCAAGGTGGTGCATCATCTTATTTGATGTAAATGTTTGGATGAACTTCCAACCTTGAGGATATTTTGTTACCTAATTCTAAATGGCATAAATGTGACTATTTATCCTGATTTATTTATAAATATGGTAGTTTTGGTATTTGATAAATATCTATACTTATTTATAAATGAAATAAACATCTTTAGCTATATTTTCAAATGGCTTCTTAAGTCTATAAAAATTTAAAAGCTTTTTTGAGGACTAATTTATTTTTGAAAAATTTATAAATTGTACCTCCAGAGGTATTTTAAAATTTTTTCATTAAAAATGGTGTTATTTTCATAAAAATGTAAGTGACTTCCCCATGGCTCCAACTCTCCACGTAGGTGGTCTATGTATTTGAGTGCAACGGATCTATGAATTTTTACTGCAATTCTTAGCTCTCCAATTCCAGGTTTCAATTGTGCTCCAACACTTTGAGAGTCATATTGATGCATTCTTATCTAAGAGCATCCCCACCAGTGCTTAGTATATGGCGTCCCAATTTTTTTTCTGACATCCAAGTTTAGTTATTTATTTGCAACCCCACGCATAAAGTTGAAACTGGGACCCCAAATATGTGGGAACTACTAATACCAAACCACCTAAAAGTTGAAAAAGAGAAAACAACCCTGCAAGTTAAAAACCAACTTTGTCACTTTGGATTGGCAAAATGGATGTATCCATTAAGCCAAAAGATATATATATATATATATAAATTGTATCCATAATGTAAATTTGTAGAAGTCAAAGGTAACTACAAAAAGATGGGGGGAATTTTTTTCTTCCTTTTTTTTTTTGGAGAAAAATCACCAAAATGTCACATTGTTGTCTGAAACCGGAATATTCTGTAACAAATTTTTATTTTTAAAAATATTGCCTTAAAGGGAACAGAAATTTGACTTTTGGAGGAGGGTGTAGCCACATTTACATCTACTAGCTACAGTTTTAACATTTCCTGAAAAATAATGTCGCCAGTTGAGTTAAAATCTGTCAAAATTTGCCTGGGATTCTCGGCACCCTGGCTCCAGGAGGAAATTTCAATAAGAAACACTGGGCAGGGTTCTTCAAACATCCCAAGGGATATTCACCCAAAGGAGTGTCCAACTTGAGAAAGCCTTAACTAATGAGAAAATTGTGTATTCTTTGGCTACATGGTGGTGCGTGAACCATTTTAAATTTAACACCAAATGCTTCTTTCAATCCATAATGGTTGAGTTATTTTTTCATTCATCCATTGGGCAATGACATTCAATGCATTGTTCTCTTGTCCCCTTTCACTCAATTGCATACTCTAGTGTAGTTCTCTGCAAATCAAAATCTCCGAAAAGTGAACCACTCAACTTCCAAATTCCACTTCCAATGTCAGGCGTTGCTGGTCAGGATATTCAAAACTTATCACAAATGTAATTGTGTTGTCAATTTCATTATTTTGCAACCACTAAAATGCCAACCAAATATGTGATAAATAATGTCAACAAGAAATAGATCCAAAATCCCTATTTGGAAATGATTTTGGGTTAATCAAAATGATTTAATGGTTTTATATCAAAAGGGCTCACTTATTTATTCATGATGTTATAGAAATTCCCAAAACTCGTATTTGTTTGTTGTCCAATTTATTTGCTGTTCAAACTTGAGAAGAAATGCTCAGATTGAAAAATAAATTCAAATTGATGATATCAAGTGAAACGAATCCCCTATATCCATTGGTGTTTTTCTTTTCAATTTCAGACAGATTTTGCCTGTTGGTTACATTATTTCAAGGAACTCCTAAATCTGTAACCAATACACATAAATGTGATGACACCCTCCCCCCAAGAAAATAAAATAATTTCTGTTGCTTTTAGATGAAAAGCCCCCTCGTTTTTCCTTTGTATTGGTAGCCAGGGTCTTTTAAAGTAGAAATCTGGGCGATATTTGCCAGAAAAAAAAAACACTAATGTCACCCACCAATCAATTTTAAAAGTAAAATTGAAAATTGAAGTTGAAAAGGAAAAGCCTAGTCATGCTCTATCATTAAGTATAGAACCCCCCAAAAAAACAAGGTGTGTTATACACAATGGCCCTGCCATTAATTTAATATCAGCAATTGATATTTATGATAAATTGGTAATAGCTAGGGGAATTTTTTTAAATATATATATATTTTAATGTACATCATCTTGTTGTAAAAGGAAAAAATTCATGAATTTTTTTTTCAGTTTTCTACATCACATTAGTTATGAGAAACCCAAGAGGGGTCTCACATTAAATGATGACATGTTCTAAAAACCTATTTAAACATTTAAAAATTTGTTACCAAACCAAAATCAGTAGGGAAATTTCACAACATGACTTTTAATTTTTTTGCAAATCTAATGACTTTTTCTCCAAAAAGAAAAGAGACCGAATATTCTTTTTTCATATTTATTTATTTTTCACATTTGAGAAAATTTTCAATCCCAAAAAAAGAAAGACTCATCATGGCATGGTGTATTTGAATGTTTTCAATAAAATTGTCACATTTTGAAAGAATTACATAAAGTTTTGCATATGATAGGTGCCATAACCATTTTTTGAGAAAATATTTTAATATTTAGTTTTGTGGTTATGGATTGGTGAGTCAGTTTGGCTGGGTGCACATTTGAGGAGAGGTGACAGAAAGAACAAAATGTCAAAAGATGGATGTGAATGTTTTTACAACCAAATTAGGATGAATCATCTCACCTAGTTGCTAGGGGGCAAAATCCATTGAAGCTACTATACTCTATACTGAATCTCAACACTATATACTTGCCTTACAAGGCAGGGCCAACAAAACAAAACGAAACAAAACAAAACAAAAAAGAATAAGTTAGGAAAGACAAAAACCCTATCCTTCTACTGAAGGGTTATAGCTCAGTGGTATAGCCCCCTTGTCTGGGAACCTAGGATCTCAAAAAGGTTCTAACCTCTGGGTTCTCAAACCCGCTGGTGTGCAGGTGAAAGTCCAGCCGGCCAACTGCCACTCAGGGCCCAGGGGTGCCCACTGCCAACCGCTTCTCAAGTTGGGTCTGCTGCTGTGGTTAGAAAACAACCTGAATAAAAAACCCTATCCTTCAACATCAATGTATAGCAACTTAAAGACTAGACAACTTGATTTAAACGAAGAAGAGCGCAATCTGAATGAAATCTTGTTACGCCTAAATGGTTGATAAGTCAAATTTATTTTTTGGGAATTTTTAATTCAGGGTGGGTGATGGAAATTTAAATATTTAAAAAAAAAATTATTGGTTGCTTGGGGCTGTATAAGACCAAAGCGCTTTTTTATGTTTTTCTCAAATTTGTGATAAGTATATCCATAAGTATATTTAGCCAAATTTAGCAATATTCAAAATATGAAACAAGAAAATCTTAAGAACCGTTTCATATTTAAGGCAATCAACCTCTTGCCTTTTGGCAATTCTTTTAATAAATTTTTTATCAGCGATTTTTTCCCCCAAAAAAAGGAATTTGTGACAAAATATTCCTTTTTCAAAACAGTTTTTGCAAAATGGGGAAATTTTCCACCAAAAAAATCACTGTATAAGACCTTCCCAAATGACCTATGGCCATCTAATGAGGAATTGCCATGTGGATGCGGGTGAGGTTTTGCTTAAATAAGTGCATGCAATGCTTGAACCTTCAACAATTACCTCAGTAAGGATTGCACAAATGAGGATGGTGGGGTTAATAGATAGGTAAACTTTTACTAAAATATTTTTGAGTGTGTAGAACTTTGCATCCAATAGTTGATTTTGTAATCTCATTCATAAGCACTAAGATTGGACCAAAATTTTAATCCAAGAAAAAAGGTTCTGAACAAAAAGAAAATGGGTGTAAAATGGGCTTAGGCTTTTTGTTTTGAAGAATCAATATAAAGAACAAGAGCCAAACGTGAAAGAAGCCAAAAGACACACAAAACAAAGGGTGAAAAAGAAGGCGAAAAAGAATCGCCAGTATGGTACTGTACAAAAGAGAAAACAAACAAACAACCCATTTTAAAACCAAAGAAAAACCAAAAAAAACCGGTCTAACGTGTTCATCGAAGTGAGCGGATCCAGGATCGAATCCGACTACCGACGACGTGCGTGAGTGTGGACCTGTGCCCCGTTCCCCAGCCCGCGTTGCACGTGACCCACCACCCTCCCCCCCCCTTTGGAGTTCCGTCCAATTCGCAGCCCGCTCTTCCGCGGGCCTCCTCTCTGCCTCCGTCGCAGCTCGCCGAACTCGTGTCTCGTGCGAGGAAGATCCGTCTTTCGTTGCCGCAATTCAGCGACGTCGGCTACCCCACACATGAGCTTGGCAGATTCGTTGTTTTTTCTTCGAAGTACAACTACACGGGAATATATATGCGTTGTTTCTTTGACCGCCGAGCGATCGATATCCCACAAAACATTATTATTATAATATATGTACATATATATATTTAGCAGCCGGAGAAGGTCGACGACAAGCTGCCAATTAGAAGTCTACCTACGATATTGCTGTCGTACTTTCACGCTCCTTCTGGATCTTAGCGCTCGCGTGTCTAGCAAGAAAAAAAGCATCAAGGAGAAATCTTCGAATTAGAACTAGGACGATAAAACGTAGGAGCTGCTGTTTACTCTATGCCTTTAGCTCTAGTTGTAGTAAAAATATAATAGTGTACTCTGTTACCGATTTTGCGCCTAAAATATGACACTTACATAGACATTGTTATTAGCGTTGAACTTGTTAACAATAGTGAAGAAGAAATTGCTCCTTTTTGTGTGTGTAATTTCCCTGAATTCTGGCCCTGGTATAACATCAACCAGTTTCAGACTACGATTGCTTATATCGCACAACTTGGCCTTCCTTGTCGTGGAGACTAAAACTTCCTCCCCTGTGAGGATATCTCGCCCTTAGTTCATCGCTAGCCTGAAAGATCTTGAGGATCATATAACCAGCTCTGGTGCAAACGGGTGCTGTGAGATAATTCGGAGTTGGAGATTTCTTTTTTTCAAAAGAATCATGGTGAGGAGAACTCGTACCCCTCAGACTTTTGCAACTTTTTAAGCTCTACTTTCTCTTAACAAAAGTTTTGGTTCGAAATTTGAAACAGTACTTCGAGTTTCAACAGCATTCAGGAGTACTGTCTCCCATGAGACGGGAAGAGTGTGGAACTCGGCTGTGCCGGATTACATGCTTGTGTGCGATTTTGATGGTCATGAGTTTCTATTTTTTTTTCAACGGAGGTTTAAGAAACAAACCGGCATGTTCAAGCCATCTCGATGTTATATAACTCTGGTCTTGATTTTCAATATTTCTCTGAGCACAATTGATTGTCCAAAAAGAGCTCTAGAATATACACTAGAGACACCCGGAGCTTTACATTCAAATCAGCGAACTTCATGGCTTCTAGAGTCCAATCGCGGAATAGACGACGACCGGCTGTTGGTTTATCATGCTCTTGTGTCGTGACATGGTGATTTTATTGTGTCATGCGGGGATATAAGCATGTAATTGTGTGGCGAGGGATCTGAAGGACGTCGTGTTTGTAACTATTGCAGGCTCAGCAGGACACGACAGACGAGAACATCAAGTACGAGGAGGTGAAAATCCTCACTTCAAATAGAGTTTTCATTTCCTTCGACGTCAAGGTTCCGAGTCTTCTCAGAAGTGAATCAGAGATTCTCTAAGAGACAATTTGGGGCAACATGTGTTATGATTCTATGAATCGATTGCGTTTCTGTTCTGTGGACTCTGGAGCTGTGAGAGAGCACAAGCTGTGACGAGTCCGCTTTGATTTCGAAGAGTTTCCAAATATGTTATAGATCTGATGCAAACAAGGCGACGTTCTTTAACATTCTTGAATTCCCTGCCGTTTCTCATGTGTTTTGTGCCTGCAGGAGTTTATTACCAGAAGAGGCTTGAAGCTATTCACCTGCCGATGGCTACCTGTAAATCAGGATGTCAAGGCTCTAGTATTCTTGTGCCACGGTATGTTCAAACCAATTTTAATTTCCAATTTTTTGTCAGGGCTTCTTCACAATCATCCCTTGTTGATCACAGCAGTAATACTCCAGTGCTCACCTAGGACACCAGGTTTACAAGCCCGATCAAAGCTGCAAGAGGTCTAGCAGGGATCTGACCAGCTTGTATATTTTTGGATCTGGTTGTTTGTGAACAAACCAGGGTATGCTGTGGAGACGAGCATCTTCATGAAAGGTAATTTTCAGTAGTACTTTTAAACTACAAATTCTGTTTCCATAATTTTCTCTTATCTGTGGGTTCAACCACTAGTATGTTTCATGAGGCTGAAATCCAGCCCAAATCTTAAAGAATTTCGTTAGTGAAGACCTCAGTATTTATTAATTGAGTGATTTATAGTGGGCAATTCATGTTTTAAGGACATTTAGGATCAATTCAGTGAGTATAATATTCAACAAGCTCCATAAATGAACCCAGGCATTTTGCCAGCTCCTGGAAGACCTGTGTGTTCATACAAGGTGTCCATTGAAGTAATCACTTGACAAAACTCTTGCCAGCCTGGGTGTTCCTTAGGGGCTTCAGTACCAGGGGAAGTCACTACCAGAAAACCCCTTTATCTCACGTGTTTCATAAGAGTGACCTCCTCGAGCTTCAGTGTATTTATGTGAATTTATGTGCAAATACATTAGGCCTCGAGATTGATGAATGTCAAGAGTAAATATGGATTTGAATTGCAGAGGAAAATTCTTATAATACACATTTTATGGCAATTTTATGTCACGATATTTTATGTCTTGGAATAATATTATCCTCCAGCGAGCCATGAATCTATAGTTCGATTCTTGGAAGAATTATATCATGTGTTGTCAAATGTGGCATGATCCTCTGGCACACATTTCTGAGATTTAAACCTGTGCCAAATAACCTTGAAAGTAGAATTCTGAAATTCAGATTCTGGAGCAACAAAATTTGCTACCCTGGATGTCCAGTGAAATCTTTCCACTAGATTATTCTTGTATGGGTCATTCAGTAACAGCTGTTATAATGCAGTTCTTCGTATTTTGTGCGCACATGCTAGCATACATTTTGAGTACTGGGGATAGATTGTCTCTACCTTTTCTCTCTCCACACGAGGTTTGTAAGATGCATCCATGAAAGACTTGGAGTTTTTCGATGAGAAACAGCTCTGACAGCACTTGGAAGTATGGAACGTGATGCAGACACAGGAATCAGGTTTGCACAAGCAGGTTATGCAGTATTTGGGATGGACGTGGAGGGTCATGGAAAATCAGATGGATTGCAGGCCTACATTCCCAGTTTCAATGACATAGTGGATGATTGTATCGCTTACTTCAAGAGTATAAGAGGTTTGAAAATCTACTTCCAAGATCCCCACCAGTTTCAATCATTTTCCTCCTCCTTTTGGAAGGGAGGTCTTATTTTTCCTATATTGTACGCCCTCGAATGGACTGTCATCATGCACCCCATGAGGAGAGATCCTTTTTTTCTGAACTCTGATCATCTGTGAAAAGCTTTTTTAGTCCTCAATATAATGTTATCAGTCTTTGCAAGGTTTGAGTGTCAGCCGTCCTTTGTACCGGTAAATTTCATGTTCCAGCTTTTCATCTCAAAATACATGAAGAAATCCATGCTAACCTGGATTGTTGGTGTGTCAATGTGTGGTCCCGAATTCCCAAGCCCAGTTCATGTGTTTTTCATAGTACCCAGTCACGGTGATGTATCAGTACGCAAGTCCTCTTTGGTGCATCAGGATGCTGTATTTCTGCCACCTTGATTTTCCAACTTCAAAGTAAGCAGGAAAAGAAAGGAAAATGGTTGGAAACCAAGCGCAGCTTTGCTAACCATCAGGGGCATCTAGATAATATCCGTCCTGTTGGATCCTATCCTTGTTTAGAGACTTGACTAGGTAAGGCCCTAATCTCCTTACACCTAGTCATACAGCGATGCCAAAAACTTGTGAGACCATAGTCACCATACCTTTCGGCTATGGCCACGTGCTGTCTCGTGACCTGAGGGGCCCAGGTAGGTTCTGAGGCTTAGCAGGCCTAGGATTTTTTTATTATACAATTATCTTTTGTTACGTGTGAAACAGTAGTTTGGTATGTCATTCGAGCTAACGGACAGTGATCTTGTGCTTTAATGTCAGAAATTGCATTTTAAATATGTTGCCAGCCCACCCTAAATTTGCATATAATACTATCCAGCATGTAGTAAAGCAAGGGTGCAGCTTTTCTACTCAACCTTTGGGTAATCTTCCTGTTTATCTTAGACAATCTTTTGCAGTGTACGGATGTCATGATTGTAAGGCCTTAGGTAAGGTCCAACGTTAGTAACTCTTACAGGGAAGAATGTAGCTCTTTAGGTTGACATGTATAGAGCCCAAAACCCACCCATGTACATGAGAATACTATTATGTATAAGTACCCTAGTGACTGCCTTCCAGTATCCCTAGCAAGGTCCCAGATTCCTCTGGAAACGTAAAGCAGGGTCATAGTCCACTCAGTTGCCCTCTTCAGTACGCTAGCCTCGGTTGAATGGTTGAATAGGAATACAAAACTCACGATGTTGCTCCATAGAATTTAATATAGTCGGAGGCCCCAGAGGGCCCATATTCTGGTCTGTCAGGAACTGTCCCCCGAGCTGAAATTTTCATCTCTTGCTTTGTTTAGGTCTTCAGAATGACCTGTTAGTTCAACAACCAAGGAAAGTATAGCCTAAATGTGATCCCAAGGACACCAGGAATCCATGGAGGAAATTCAAAGTGCAAACTGGTTTGCGAACTGTACCAAGCAAAAATGTGCGTTACTATGTTGGCATTGGGCTGTGCACAAATCCAATGCGGCCTGTACGATGCAGGGTGCATGTACCACAGGATGCACGTCTCTCACTCGGTCCTCACTGGACCGAGCAGAGTTGTGCAGAGTTCAATGCAGAACTAGTAAGGCACATTTTTGCACATCCTGCACCTGTGAAAGTTTTTGCTTCCACAGTTGGTAGAGTCCAATACCAGACCTGTTCAAGTAAAGCCCAGTATGGAAACGTACTCAGAGCTGCAAAATATTATTTCCATAGACTCCCGGTGTCCGTCCTTATACTACATTCTCATGACTACCATGACTATTAACATCTCCCACAAAACATGAAGGGATAGAAAGTGTAAATCATGTTGGAGTTCATAACGATTACAATGAACTTTAGCCTTTACTTCCCAAGCTGGTGTTGGTGGGGGGAAAAAAATTTGACATGAAAGTAAATCTTGCTTGTTTTGGAATTGCAGAGCAGGAGGAGTACAAGAACAAGGCAAGATTCCTGTACGGAGAGTCAATGGGGGGAGCTGTAGTCTTGCATATTCATCGGAAAGAGCCAGAAGAGTGGAATGGAGCAATTCTCCAAGCACCCATGTGCAAGGTAGGCTTTCTACCTCATGTCTAATGAACTTCTTACCACACTGTGGTACAAAGCTTGTGCCGTTCAATACAACAGAAGTAGCCATTTCTTATCCAGTAGTACGTAGTAGTATGTATACAACAACAGATACATCGTGGATTTGTCACACAAGAACAGGATCAAAGGATGAATGATCAAGGAGAGCAGACCCATACTGGGGCTGTAATTTGACCATTTCCAGCAAATAAGGATAACCGAGAAGTTCGTATCATGATATAATTCATAAGATATGGTTGACAATGCACATAGGCTTTCCCTCCGCTCCTAGTTAAACATTAACGTTAGGCCGGGCCCAGCAAGTTTGACAAAGGCCGCATGCTATTTCAACGCTGGGGTCATTTATAAAACGTGGGCGGCCACCACGTCAAAGTGGGTGGCCCCAGGTGACGAATGCCTGGTTGCTTTTCTAAACCATCTACAAGTTAGAATCGTGGAATAGGGTTTGGTCTCTGAAGGCCACATTTCCTTTCCCCAAAGTATTTACTTAAAACAATAGCAATTAACAATGTGGCATGATAACACAGTTCAACAATGTGCGCAAAACTGGAAGGTTTTTGTAGCATGTAGAACCATGTCGATCGGACACTCTGCTGACTTGGGTTGTGAGGAATTCGCCAATTATCGGTAACATAGTCAACGTTTCTAGAAACTAATATAATATATGAAGAAAAGCTCTAATGTTTAATTGGACACGTCTAGAAGCGTTAAACTGTGTACCTATCTGTCACATAAAAGCTGCTGCTTTTGAGGCAACAGTTCCTCCCAAAAGTAAGTGTTTCCCTTCATAACGTTAGTATTTAGAGCTTTGTAGTGTGAAAAGCTTTAGAGCCACCGTCCAGTCATACTGGGGTCAATGCCGTTGTTGGCGGGTTCTAGGCTAGGCTAGGTTTTGGAGTATTAGATCGTAGGTTCAGATTTTTGTTGAAACCAGATTTGAATCCCAACTGGTCTCACTTGTTGAAATCGAAAATCAAACCTGGACCAGATTGTTGTCCCTTTTAAAACAGATCCAAATCAGGAGATTTTTTTTTCCTCAAATTTGTGAGGTAGGTGAACTGGGAATTCTCCAGAAGAAAACTCCTTGCCAAGTTGGGGCTACAGGCCAGAGATCGAAGTACAATTTTCTTGGAACCCTGCTATATTATGGCTACATCCGACAAGGTGTGGTCTAAATCTGACAAACCTAACTTTTTTTTTGGTCCTTGATACATGGCAACTTTGTTCTTTTTTTCGACAAAAACCTTTGTAGGATTTTCAGCCCTTTTTTTTTGTCAACAAGTGGCAAAATTTTGTCCGAAAAAAAACACTGATCCAAATTCTTTATTCACATAATAAGTACAATTTTTTTTTTAATGCAATAACCAAGTCTTACTTTTTAGGTTGTGACAATTCAACTTTGGGCAAACATTATGCTGTAAATTTTGATGGTGTTGGATACATGCTACATGGCCAAACAAAAAGGGGGAAAAAGCTTGTCTGATCTCTACTTTTTGTTTCAGTACCAAGGAGGTTCTGGACCACCACTTTTTACTTTAGTACGAAGACAGCACCAACTTGTTTTCTAGCTCTAACTCAATGAACTAGCTTTTAGGGGATTGCTAATTCAATGGTTCCCCCTCCCCCAATAACCGAACCCAAAAAATTACCCTCACCGCCCCCCTCCCAAAGAAGAAATAAGTGGTCTTGTTTAGGGTCTAGTGCTTTGTCTCATTGACTATTTTGATTTTGTTTCATAAGTATGTTCCTCTCCAATTCTCTCTTACACTAATACCCAGCACTCCACAAGCATGGGTACTTAGTCGGTTAGGCAAGTTATTAGTTTTAGTGGGGTGTAATGTAGAGGAAACCAAACCTGGTCTTAAACAGACCAAGCCACAATTTTTTTTGAGAAGTCTCCAGAACCAGAGATTTTTATAAATCCAAAAAATCATTCTCAAAATCACACTGGAGTTTCTATCAAACTAAAAACTGAAACTGAAGATTTCTTTCAAAATCAAGGACTGGATAAGAGAGGTTTGCCCAGTTCCAAGCTTGAGGCCGATGCCTTGTCAGATGCATGCAGGTTTAGTTTCCTGTTACAACTCAAATGTGAATTGAACTGTGTTAGAACCTAACCTGGAGCCAGAGTGTGTGACCAACCTGCTGCCTGAACTGGAATGAGAATATTGCTGCAGTCCTTTGTGTAGGTTCCAATTTTCTAGGCAAGCAATTGATAACTTTTTTCAAATTTTATAAAGAGATTGTACATTTTAGTCAGGTGGCCATTGACAACTTTCAATCTCTGAGCTTGGCTGTGTGTTGTCTGAGTGGAATTGGACTGGCTTTCCAAAGTATACTTGGTTAAAGCATCAGAATTGGAAGGTTACAAATTTGAAGAATGAATAACCTTGACATCAACTGCTTCATGCCACCCTTCTGTAGCACATAGTATCATAGTATCATACTCATGGGGATATATGTCTGATTTGGGTGTTGCAGATAGCAGATGATGTTAAGCCCCATCCACTTGTGGTAGCCATATTGATCAAGCTGACAAATTTCATTCCAACATGGAAAATTGTTCCAAGCAAAGATATTATCAACAATGCTTTCAAAGATCCATTGAAAAGGGAGCAGGTATGTAAGATAAAAATTTCCCCTTTCTGGGTTCCAAAATGTAGTCCCTGATTTCCAATAACTTTGCATAAAACTTTGTGTAGGGGTTTGATTTACTTTCAGTAATGCATGTAAACCATCTCTACACTAGGTATTTAGAAACAATGTCTCTGAATCTCTGTTGGCAAAATATTACCTTCCAGTATCCATGCAAGTGCAAGCCAAGTGCAGCCATCACAACTTGTATTGCAAGTTGGGAGGTATATGCTTGTTTCTACAACCAAATCCTTGTTCTAAAATCACATGTGGCAATTTTGTTAGATTCGAATGAATCCATATGCATATCAAGGCAAGCCACGAGCAAAGACTGCTTTGGAATTGCTCAATGCAAGTAAATCTCTCGAGCAACGGCTTGATCAGGTTTGCAAACTGCTCAGCACTGTGTAATTCTTGATCCATTGAAATGTGCAATTGAATTTGAGGACTCAAATGAATTGATGAAAAATGGGATACCACTCTACTAACATTATGAGTGAACCTAGCAGTCATTTGAATTGCTTGTGCTTCGTGTGGATTCATAGCTAAGGGGTTAATGCTGAACACATACCAGATAAATGCCAATGGGTTCACAAATTACAGTGTTTGGCAATGTCACAGGTCACATTTCCATTTTTGCTATTGCATGGGGAAGCTGACAGGGTTACTGACCCGGAGATCAGTAGAGAGCTCTACAAGTCTGCCAAGAGTGTTGACAAGGAGTTCAAGCTGTATCCAGGGATGTGGCATGGATTGACAGCAGGTGAGACAGACGAGAACATTGAGCTTGTGTTCTCAGACATCATCCACTGGCTCAATGCACGCAGCCCTGCAGGAAGTGTGCGAGGCAGCCCATTGCGCCATGCAGATGTCTCTGCTGTTGTGGCCAACTCTTCTGCCACTTCATCTAAACATGAACCAGATCTGGAGTCAGAGTTCAAGCTTGATGAAAAAGATCATCAAAAGCTGGCCGCAACTTCCACAACATGAGACTTAGAGGATTCAATCTAGAACCACCAGCTGGAAGAATTTCTCCACATCTCTGTATAGTATGTGAAATAGGCTCATTATTGACCCACTCTCTGTCTAATGAATTGAAATAAGTTGGGTCAATACCTAGAACAACCCTATAAAAATGATTAGCTTGAGCTGAGCAGAATGATGAACCATATATTTGGTCTGCTCATGATTTCGAGTTCACAAGTGCTGGTGCACTTTGCACCCTTTTTAGTACTTTTCTAACTGACCAGCCATTATTCTCTCATAGATGTGCCACTTGTTCTAAGGTGGTTTGAGACTTACTTCATGCAGAATCATGCTACTTAGCCAACATCAGTCAAAAGCTGGTTGTGTATGTAACACATTATTGCTTGCAATGTGAGTTTCACTAATCTTTCAACCCCAGGAAGCTTTTTTTCTTTTTCCCAGCTGGGATGATTCTATGCTACAAGAAAGGGGAATTCTGTAGCTCCTGAATCCTGAAGCTAATCTTGGTCTAATAATCATTGTAGGTGGGAGACTACTAACTAGAGCACATAGTATGATGAGCTGCTGCAAGTGTTGTGGGATGAACCTTATTGGGACTCTTGACTTTAGGGCTTCCAAGAGCATGAGCAATCAATCTTATCGAGCTGGCATTCATGAGTAGAATTTGGTAAATGGGATTTGATACAAAATCTGTTGGGGTTGGATCTTCTGCTTTACAAGCAATTGTTGCCCAATGGATTCCTTCACTTTTGGCATTGTGACATGGGGTTCAAGGATTATGCATGAATTGGGACCTGACCAAATGAGATTTGATGGGGTTTATAGTCTTGCTTCAGCATCTGCACCACTTGGTTCTGAACTGCCTCAGACAGGCTTCCATCTTCTTTCTGTTTGTTTGCAGATCTCAACAGTTGTCTTTGATCTTTGATGGAACTAGGTTTGGTGGAACCAAAGCTCCTCAATTAGGTCTTCCAAACATGTCAGGGTTAGAGCCCTCCAAGTGGAAAAGTGGAGGAGAAGCTGTGGGAACATTGAAAATTGTACTCTTTAGTCACTGCACTTTGGGTTGTGTCCTGGGTATCATAGAATGGTTGCCAGTGGTGTTCAGCACAGAATTTATGTCAAGAACCCTGGAGTATTACAGTGAGATGGCTTTGCAGGTTCAGGACTCAGCCTTGGCTGAAGATAGCTTTTCAATCAATGGAGAGTCCTTGGTGCTCTATCAATACTTGGGAAAGAAACACATGCAAGGTTCATGGTCTTGTCAACTCCAGGGCTGCTGCCAATAATGTGCTGTTGGTTTGCATAATTACAAGGGCTGGCTAGTTCACCATGATTTTGCTGGAGTCAACTCCAATGGTAATCTCCCTCTCTACCTCTCTGTCTTTGTCACAGATTGCAGATTGATTGTTTTGTACAGGGTTTATAAAATTAGAGAAGACAAGAATAGATTCTAAATCATAGTAAGTCTTGTTACTGGAGTGAGCCTCCACAACATCAGGTGACAGAGCTCTCCACTGACAGATCCAGGTAGGAACTCCCCACCAGCTGCTCTTGGCCCAGCCACGAGATGTGCATGTAACCAATGTCACTCAGCAAATTTAGATGAAGTTGTGGGCTTGGGAATCTTCTTGGCATGTTCATTAGTCTCCAGCTTTGACAAAGCTTGCTGAATGTGAACTGGAGAAGCATGAAAACCCTAGCTTCATATCATCAACTCACACTAACATGTTTATGAAGACTGTAGACTCTCCTGCTGCTCCATTTAGAGTTGTGAATGGCTGTTACAAAGGTTTTGAATGAGCTGGAGACTGCTGGAGGTGACATCTGATCAATTGTGCAAAACTACAGCTTTCACATGTGAGGTCATGTTGGGGCAACCACAATTGAATGGTCAAGGATATGGATCAGCAGAGAAGTGAAGGAACTGTTCCACGTCCTTTACCATTCAAACATGAGCTTCATATACTTCTCCAGCATATGAAGCTCATGTTTGAGATCGCTGAAGCTCCAGTCTAGCCCCTTTTATTGGTGTACAGATGACATATACTACCCAAAGTGTATTTGGGGCAAAGGCAGATAGAATAAATTCTGATTCACTGGTTAATATGGCAGACAAGATAGATGCTCAGTTAGAAAAATTGCATTCTTAAACGAGATGGTTGGATTGCTGAAAATTGAAGATATTGTTGCCTTCTTTGCTGAATCATTTCTCACTAAGTGATGACTTTGACATCTTGTGCACCATTGTTCTACTCCAGGTAAACCTTTCTACAAGAATGAGGTATATCTCTGAAGATGGGACTGGATGTCATTCAACAGCTGTGTGTGGTGAATTCTTGTTCCAATTGACATGTAGGTCCACTTGGTTTCTCCATTTCAGATAATTTAGTGATGCAAGGCTCAAATGAAATTGTTCTTTGGAAGGATATGCTCTTCTTTTCTATTTCAATTTGGGAAGTTGTAGATTGAACAGAGTATTTCCAATTTCAAACTATCAGCTTGAATGGTTGTGAGGTTTGGGACTGTTTTGTTATTGAAGGAAAGGAGCACTCTGCATTTTTCTATGGGAAGAGTAATATTGTGTTTCTCTTGGATTATTGTTTCTCTCTGTGTGTTTCTTTTGTTTCTGTTGGATATTTGTTTCTCTTTCTGTTCCTCTTTGTTTATCTTGAATTGATTGTTTCTCTCTCTGTTTCTTTTGTGTCTCTTTCGTTTTGTTTTTCAACAGTGAGACAAAAAGCATTTGGCAGGTTGTTCGATTTTTACATTTTACAGGAATCTTCTGAAGATCTCAGAAGCATCTACTTACGTTTGAAATCAGAACTGACGGAAAACCATTTATCATGATGGAATTCAGATTTTGTGTTAGAGAGAGCGAGAGAGCAACAAAGAGAGACAGGAGTTACAGTCAGAGAAAGAAGGGGGGAGGGAATATCCGAGCATATGTACAGAAGCTGCGGTTGCTGTTGGAGATGAAGCGGAAGTACAGAATGCAGGTCCCCTGGAGGAGGAGAAGAAGAAGTAGATCAAGCAACCCGATCTTCCTTCCCCGGGGCAGGGTTCACCCGTTGTTGTTGGAAGTAAATCAAGCATTCTTCATTCTCTCGCTGAGCTATATAATCATTCACCACCACAACCACCATCATCACCACCACCTTTCTTCTTCTTCTTCTCAGGCTTTCTGTTGCTTTGCTTTGAATATGTGTGTCGTACATTGGATCTGGTAAGAGTTTATGATACGTAATAGCAACTTACGAGAATTTGGGTTTGCGAAGAAGGTCCATGAGAGTGCAACATATTCTTTCATTCACAGATTCTTCTGTTGGAACTTTATTTTGTCAATTGATCCTCGTGTCAATCAGAATGCTGCATTGTTTCTCGTAGAATATTAGTTTCTGCTGCGTGGTTTCTCGCGAGAATGAGTCCATGAAAAAGAAGAAGCAGCTTAGGGGAGATTGCATTGCAATGGGGTTATTCGTCATTGGGTGGGTATTGGGTATCGGCGATCGCATATGTCCTCATGTGGTAGAATGTGGATTCAAGCGCGATGGGTAGTGGATTATCGTCCTGCGAGACGAAAGAGAAGAGAGGATTCGGGGAGATGGTGTATAGTTATGCATGCGAGTCGAGTGCATATGGTTGACTGTCATGAATTTTGTGATGAATTGTTGTTGGGTTTTGTGTTTTGCAGGATTGAAGGAGCGAGCCAGCGAACGAGCGGGAATAGTGCAGAATCCATGGAGCGAATTCGAGCTTCTTGGGAACATTATGATCGTCTATGGGCGTTGATCATAATCATCTTCCTCATGGCCAATCTACAGATGGTGTCCGCCAAGAACCAGATGTCCGTAAACATTGTGAACGAAGTAGGAGCACCAATCTATGTCCATTGCAAGTCCCGCGACAATGACTTGCAACAGCAGACGCTGCTGGATGGGCAGGACTATGGCTTCACCTTCCGCGCCAACATCTGGGGCACCACTCTCTTCTGGTGCGGCTTCAATTGGGGTTCCTACTGGAACATGTTCAACGTATGGCAGGACATCGGGCCTTGGAGCTTCGATCATCGCCCCTGTCGCCAATGTCTGTGGACTGTGAGACGCGATGGATTCTACCGCTGTGAGATGTTCGGGACACCCGTGTTTGTACATCCCTGGAACACCACAGTTCCAGCTCCCAACGCCCTTGTCTAAAACGGAATCTTCTGAATTCTTGTAAGAACCTTTTTCTTCTTCTCAAAGATAATTTTATTGCAATCCTCTGAAATGCTCGAACCTCCTTCCTCAGAAAAGAAAGATTTTTCTTCATTTCTGTGCAGAATTTCTTCATGTCTATGAAGCTCATCTTTTGCTGCTATGGAGAAACTCAGGTTTATCTGAAGTTTGTTTGTATATTTGTGAGTTCTTCTTTGCAGGAACGAGGTCTGAGTTTGGATCTAGATTAATTCATCACAAGTAGACGCTGCACTGCTGCTTCGTCTTCATCATCACAAAGCTTCAGATACATTCATAAGGGAATCTGAGCTGCTTCATCTTCATCATTACAAAGTTTCAGATACATTCACAAAAGAATCTGAGCTTTGCTAGACTCTCTTTGGTATATGAGTTGTGCAGCTGGTAGAGAATAGCATAATCTTTGCAGGTGAAAATAAATTCTGAAGTCTTCTGTTTGTATTTAGAGCAGTGAAGGAAGATGACTGGCCGTTTTCAATGGGCATCTTTTGCAATAAAATTCCAAACTTGTGCCAACTCATTTTGTCTAAATATTATGAATGCTCACAGAATGCACCTCTGACTATCAAAGCTTTGCAATCATCTGTTTCAAAGAAGGTAATGCAGCAGAGAAGTTGAATTTGGGTGGTAGTGAAGGTGTCTCCTTCACAACTCTTGCTGCAGATTGTTATTATCAGGAGCTAGGTACCTATGTGCTCATCATTATCATTCCAGTATTCTTATTATACGTTCATTTTCTTCTCCTATTCTTTCAGTATCTTTTGTGTTTTTTGTTGTGTGTATGTAGCAAAACATCTACAATTTTCAACGATTGCTTGCTCTGGGAAATGGGTTGTTCAACCTGTCAATCATGCTATAACTATTTTAAGGATTCACAATGTAATCCCAAGTTTCTCTGAAATAAAGATTGAGCACAGAAGTAAACGATCACCTTGAAGCTACTTTTGGTTGACATTACCCTCATGCATGAGCTTGAGTTGTCATGGCCTGTAAAGGAGGAGCTCATTAACCTGTGTTTTGCATTTCGCTTGAAAGAGTGTTCCTATAAGCAGAAAAAGCTGCTGGGCTACAGGACCTTCTGGGTATCGATGAAACCCAAGGCATCAAGCTGCATCAAGGAGATGGTCATCACCAGTGTTGGCCGGATATCAAGGTCCTGTCCGGGTATCAACCAGGGCATCAACATGGGTATCATATGCCCTGACTGACGGGCAATGGTCAACAAAAAAAGTAGTTATACCCTACCTGGGCGGGCCTTGCTTCTTCTATACACATGCAATGCCCTTACATAGGTGGGCATGTGTTTTGAAAAACTCACGAAATGCCCTAAAACCTCCCCCCCCCCC
>Ga0116231_10004659_pt1 | contig 27617 bp, 25 predicted proteins | sample S1TSphgellanicum_2_FD_89695 | JGI IMG/M metagenome (GOLD analysis project Ga0116231, IMG submission 89695) | Host-associated microbial communities from peat moss isolated from Minnesota, USA - S1T2_Fd - Sphagnum magellanicum MG | ecosystem: Host-associated > Plants > Peat moss > Unclassified... | reverse complement strand
CTAGTCTAATCCCGAGGCTCCCAACTCGACCCTCTACCCCTTTCTAGAGTTGGAAGCCGGGAGCGTGCTACCAAGTTCAACTTTCCGCAACTTGACTTTGTGAAACCCTCAAGTGGGTTCCACCCTTGTGACTTGGGAGCGCGTCAAATGTTGCTTTAATTATGTAGTCCAAGTTACCACATGAATACCCAATAATATTTAGAAAATCATGTAGATTTCATGACTAGATATGCATATTGGATTTTTCTTTCATCATTACCATAGTTATTTTTGTGGTTTGCAATTATTTCCATTTATGCAACTATGGTAGGGTGAAATTTTTTTAAGGTGTACCACATAGGATGAAAGGGGCCTAGTCCTTATTGTAATATTTTTTTACCCTATATTTTGATCCCCATAAAAAATGTCAAAATTTTCATAAACACTATATTTTAGACTATTACAATTCTAGATTCCATCATAATCATCCATAAATGTGTCTTTACATGATAAAAAAGGACTAGGTAAAAAGATAGAAAAATGTGACGTTGTGACAAGATTTTGGTACACCTTAAAAAGTTTGCACTCGATAAATTGGATGAATCCAATTTGATTATATAATCATGGAATTAAATTGGTCCTAAATGACTACAAAAATAGTCAAATGTTCCTTAATCATATTTTGTATTTTTTAATGTAGTGAATCTTAATGGGTAGACTTGGCATTCTTGATCTAGAAGTGCAAACATGAACCTTGTTTATGAAACTTTTAAATAAGGGGCTTGCCCCTAGTGACAAACCATGGAAATAAATAGTTTGGTAATGAACCCAACATGCCTAGTCCAAGGGAAAAAAATGATGCAACCAACTTCACAACATGGCATGGTTGTTTATAGCCAAGCATTTTGAACCAATTGTTTCACCCTTCTCAGATTCCATCCTTACGACATGGACCAAAATGAAATCCAATTCCATAAAGAGAACCTAAATTCTTTCAAAAAATGTTATGGCAATCATTTTTTGAAACCTTGTTGATCACTATGAACGCAAACAACCCTTTTGGCATGGAAGATCGCAAGGGCATACTTAATTTTTTATTCACCAATTGCACTTAAATTTCCAACTTATGAAATGACCATACTTAGGAATGGCAAAATCTAAGGCAAGTTAGGATTTGGATCAAATGCAAAAAGGTGGAGAACTTTTTAAAAGAAGGTTCACATACCTTAGGACATCAACACTTGTAATATTATTGTTAACATGGGGGACTAGGTCACATTGTTAGACAACAATTAAAAACTAACTCCAAGTGGGTTTGTAAGGTAATTGAAACAGTCGTTGCATCAATAAAAATATGGAAGCTCTGTAGATTGAAACGCACCTCAACCTTCATCCCCACAACCTTGCCCTTAGTCATGCTACCAATGGTTAATTTATAACATGTATTTTTTTTTTGCCCAAAAGAAAACTCAACCTTTGTTTCTTGCTCAAAAAAGGCCTTTCAATCATCCAAACACTAAATTTTGACTCCACATAGAAAGATTGATTTTCAAATGTGACTTGGGAAAATGGTCATGACAAGGAGTCACCACACCTCCTTTTTCCAATTACTTGTCAAGGAGAAGATACCACCTTTGTTCTTAAGTTTATTCACAACCCATGGCCCTATTTTCTAGACTCATTACAATGGGCATTGATGTGATCACTTGATGCAAGCTACTAGCTAGCTTTGGCATAATGCATGCCCCAAGAAGGTTGCCATTATGATCTAACTCACCTTGAACCAAGGTCTCCAAGTCAAACATGGTTAAACAAAATGGGTTTTGCTTCTTACCATGGCCTTTGCAACAATTGAACCTTGAAAAAATATTAACATTCCCTCTTTGACTACCCCATAATGTAGTTTGAAATGACTTTTAAGAGGTTTGGTGACATTGGATTCCCCAATGATTTATTTTTTTCCAAGTTGCAACAACTTTCCAATGAACATTTTTGATCTTCATAACAATCTTGTTCTAACATGTATTGGAACCTTCAAAATGCAATTTGTTAAGATCAAATGTAGGTTCACTTATGAATGATTTCTTGACATATTGCAAACCTTCATCATTTACTTTCTTTGGATGAAGTGATGAACTAGAAAGTACAAGAATTACTGTTTGCCCAAGCATGTGCTATAGAATGCCTAATTAACCACCATGCAAGTTAGCTTGACCACCTTGTGGGCCATGTGCAAGGATCATGAAAAAAAGACACCCCCAATTTAGGTCCTCCTTGTCATAGGCACAAAAAATTTGAAACACAAGGATTTCCAAAGGATGTGAACAAAACATGATGAAAGAAAATCTAGTTATAAATCTAAATCATGGAACACAAAAACTAGGACAAAAACATTAAGTGTGTAAAACATAAGTCAAATAAAACTTTATTATGAAAACATGGTTATGGTGCAAAATCATACCCAAAATCGATGTTGAACACATTGAAGGTAAAATAAAAGGAATTACCTTTATAATTTATACACTGTTGTGGACATAGTTCAAGGAAAAATATTTCAAAATATTTCATGTTAATCCAAGATGTTTGAAAATATTTTTAAAACATTTACAAATATCTCAAAATGTTTCAAGGAAACTTCTTGGGAACCTTCCTAATCACATTATGGATGGATAATTCATGAACTTCATCCATGGGGATGAAAAAGGAAATTAATGGACGAACTTCATCTATGATGATGTTGGCAATAATGTTGGTAATGATGTTAATAATGCCGTTAAAAATGATGTTGAACATATGCAAGCATGATCTTGGATTCAATATGAAACATGGTCTTGGCCATGATGTCAAGGATGTCATCCACAACACTTTAAAATGAAAATTTCAATAGGATCTAGTTCCATAATAACCTTTTTGGTTCTAGTGACAATTCCATTAGTTGGAATCATGTTTCACCCATGTATTTCTTGAACTTCATTCAATAAAGGGGTCATGTTTTCCCCTTCCTTACTTCAAGGTTTTTCCACCATTTATGAATTAATGTCAAAATGTCATTTTCATGTATGTGCACATGCTACATAATGAAAATAAATAAATTTTTATTCAAATGTCCAATACATTAAATTTTATGACATTTGCTCATTCATATTGTCACAAGAGATACCATCTATGTATTATTATCTTTCATCCTACGTTGTCATTTATTATACACAAGATATATATTATTTATATTTTATATCATTATTAGACAATTGAAATTTTTAATATGTATATATATAGTGTACCTAATAGAATAATATTTAATATCTAAATTCACTATTACTATTGTATACTAAATGTTATTGTATGCATATGACTTCACATCAAATTATCATGTAGATAACTATATATCCAATTTGTGTGTAAGTTGGCAAAATAATATGTAATGTATAATGTCATTTTCATTCAAAATGAAATAAAATAATGTTATATTGCATCATTTTATAGAAGAAAAAATTCAAATGGAAAAAAATGCATTTATAGTATAAATAAATAATATAGTTGTTTGAGATTAAAAGTACAATACAACTAAAGATACAATAATAGTTCATTTGTCCATATTGTTCCATTTATGACCAAAACATTCAAATAATATATATGTTGAACACAAATTAATTTTGGGATCCTCTAGATACCAAAAAGATGTATCTCAATTGTTTTTATGATCAAACTCATTATTGAAAACTACCAATCTTTACAATATTCATTCAAAAGATGAAAATTTCATCCATTTAAAACAATATAGTTATTGCCAAAGTCAAGTGGCATGACCAAACAAGGGCCAATGTCCATTCATAATGATTATATACATGTTAAAGATAACTTTTAGATGTTCACATACATCAACATTAAATTGTCACATACAAATATTTGATGTGTACACAATTGTGACAAATAAATATATGTCCTAAAGAAATAGGACACCATGTTTCATATATGATTGTGATCATCACGTTCCCTCGTGGACAAGGTCCTAGTCTATCACATTTGTTGCAATGATTACGTACCTTGTTTCACACACCCTAAATATTGTGAGAAACAACTTTCCTTCATTTGAGTGTGATACAATTGTTATTAGATGTTTATTTTAACGATTAAGAATGCACAAATTATTACACAAGATGCACATGTGGCGCATTATAAGTTTGTTGTCATCATTGACAATGTCAATTTGATATTTTTAAATTACATAAATATAAGTTAAAATAGAAACACCAAATAACTCATATGTTGAAGTTAATTTTTGATATAGATACACATTCATGAAAAGAAAGATTAAACTCAATGCTTCAATTTTAACATTGATGATGTTATCAAATTTTAAAAAACTGAAATTGATAGATGTTAATTGCAACTAAATTTGTTTCCTCCTCAAATTTTGATCATCAATTGTCATTGTGTCATTTGAAGTTTAAAGACAATGGAAAATCACCCCAAAGCTTAATGGACATGAAAGTTGTTGAAGGAAGTTGCCAAAGATGTGATGAATTTCATTTATGTAACAATCATTTTTGTTGATGCACCCTTAGGCTTGCCAAACGGTGTTGACATGGAATAAGTCCCCAATATGAGCATCTAATCAAACTTTGCAAGATTCAAATGTGCTACTTGGTTCCTTGAAATGAGGTGTAAGTAATGAAAGTTCTATAATGTTTTAAAATCATGCCATTCTATAGGAATCCATGTCCCATTAGATGCAAAAAGACAAACAAAAGATGAATTTTGTGCAATTTGAACCTAATTCAAAGCTGGGATTCATTATGCTTTCATTATGGGCTCACCACTAATCAAACCCTTGTAAAAGGCATTGTTTTTTTCATAAATATTTTGTGGGTGATGCAACCTCAGATTTGTCAATGGTTTTGGTGGAAATTGAATTCCTTGACCATGCTGAAATATGGAGACCTAGGGTACACTCCCTAGCTCCAACCCCCACACACTTTGTCTTTTGTTTGAGGTGCCAGTCTGCTCCCGTTTGCCATTGTCATGTCTTGAAATTGCTTTAGGTTCAATTCATTCACTTACCCCAAATTTTATTGGAATCTGGATATTAAAGTTGCAACATCAAAGGCCTTAACTCTTAAAATAAAAATGCATTGTGAATGTCTTGAGAGTTGCATCCTTTTGTTCGTCGCACATTTTTCTTAATGACATTAAAGTGAATGTTTCACTCATTTTTAAGAACATGTGAATAAGTGCGGTTTGTTTGCTTGGGTTTGGCTAATGGTGGAAGGCAAGTTTCAAAGAAATCAACAAGGATGTAAAAGGCCACAAATTCAACATGGGACAAAAGCGAATGGATGTAGTTTAAAATAGTGCTCTCCCAAGGGCTAAGGGCCGTTGTTAAAAGGCATGGCACAAGATAATAAATGCCTCATGTGGAAGATAAAGTCACATGTGCTTATCTTGATGTTCACTAAGAAAAAACTATCAATGGCATTTTCGAAATCTATAATCATGGTGAGACTGGCTATTTATACAAACAAAACCAAAACGTAATGAATAAGATATTGATTAAAGTAAAAGAACCTAGGACAGGCGAACCCTCCCAAAGAGGGCAAATAGGTATACATTCATTGATTGAGGTATTTCTCCAAAGCCAAACATCAAACTGATGTTTGAATGGCCAACACTCGTGACTAGCTTTCAATTTGTCATGTGTTCAATGATCAATTATTATTTGAAGGGATGAGAGTCATTATACAAAACATTTCTATAAGATGAAAGGCTACCTATTCAACCCCTAAAACCTAAAGTTAAGTTACAAAACTACTTTTTCTTTTATGCTTAAACTCGTTACCTATATGGATTTCACCCCCTTACAATGCCACAATTTCATCAAGTGAATTAGTCATCCAAGAGGTGCATTTATGTAATGCAATTTTTCATCAGCTATGGGTGAAGATTTGGGAATCATGGTGCAACGTGGTTAGCCCCCTTCGTTGCCACATTTTATGCAAGCTGATGTTCACATTAAAAAAGGAGGCAGTACAATTTACAAGCAGCCATCACAAGCACTAAATGAACCATGATACTTACAAATCGCATTTGGTTTGCAAACTTCATTCTAAACTTGTTGCAAACTTATTGTAGTATAACCCCACACTGAACAAAAAAATCCCATATTAACTGTACAACTCTTGTGGGAAATTTCCTTTGTGTGTTTGGATGATACCTTAACATACATTAACAATGGGAGACACCCTCTGCCTACAAGAGGCCTCTTGTACCTACTTACACATACTAAGTAGGTGTATGAGGCCTCTATGTGTAAGTAGGTGCAAGAGCCTCTTGTAGGCATAAGTACCTCTCACTCCTATTGCTCTGCAATCTACTTATGTTTAGGATTATGATGAACATTCATCTTGTGCTTTATGACAGGTAAGGCCCAAGGGTGGGGACACTCCCAAACAAGAGTCACCTTATACCTCCTACAAGAGCTCTCGTACACCTACTTACTAGGAGGTGTAAGTCACAGAGTAAGAGGACTTGTGTAGGCATAAGGTACCTATAGTTCCTATTACTTCAAGTGATCTATATATGTTTAGGCTTATGATAACATTCCCCTTCTACTTTACTGTGGGTAGAGCCCATGGGTGGAGGGACAGGTGGGACTCAGCTACCACCTTGTGGTAGGGCCCTTATTTTAGGAGTGTATCCACCATTGGGCCTTACCGTAAAAAATAAAGAGTAAACCCCCATCCAAACCCAACAAAAAAAACGAAACCCAAAAAAAGACAAGAAAACAAAAAAACCCCCCATCTGAACTCTCTACCTGCCTGCCACCTGCGTCTTCGCTTCCAAACTATCTGCGGCTTTGCCGCCTGCATCTATTACCGCTATGAGCGAGATAGCTGCCCAGCCCCAGAGCCTTGATCGCGGCCTTACAGGCTGCGGCATTAATGCATTTATGGCCGTCTCCGCGTAAGCCACCCTGCCACTCTGCCACCCCTGTCCACTTCCCGTGCTGCGCTCTTCTCTCTCCTCTCTCCTTCACAACTTGTCTTCTTCGTCGCTCCCTGAGCTCGACTTCCTCGTCGCTTACGAGCTCGCTTTCCCTTGGATCTCAACGGACCAATTGTTTCTCAGCTCCTTCTCGTGGTTGTGGACTTCTTGCTTTCTTGCTGTAGCAAGCTGCCAATTTGCGTCGACTGCAGCTGTTTTGCTCAAACCTTCTTGCACGTTTTGGAAATGGCATACAGCAGTCGAGCAATGCAGCAGCAGGCGGGAGTAGCAGTATTTGTGGTGCTAGCTGCGGCTTTGATTCTGGGAGTAGCAGCTCAAAGTAATCCTTCTACAGCTTGCGGCCAGTATGAAACTCCTCTGGCCAATTGCCTGGATTATCTAACGAACACGGCCCAAACACCCAGCACCTCCTGCTGCTCGGCAATCGGCCAAGTACAGAAGGAGAGCGTGTCTTGTCTGTGTTCCATTGTTACCAATATTGGCACTTCCGTCCCGATCAATGTGACAAGAGCTAAGGAGATTCCCCAGGACTGCAATCTCGGTTTCACCGATACAGTCTGCGAGGGTAAGCAAGCCAACGACCCACTCACCCACCCTCTTTGCATGCATCCCCGGAAGAATAAGGAGGAGAAGAGACTTTCTCCGTCCAGTACTGAAGCTGCCTTTTGTTTTGGTCAAGATCTAACTTGGGTTCAAGCCAAGACATGAAGAAGCCTTTGCCAAGTTTCTTCTTCTTCTTCTTCTTGTCGACCATTGAGAGCAGCTTGGTGGGTTGCCAGTAGTACACACTCTAGGCTAGTCACAGAAGAGGTCTAACGGTTTTTTTTGGAACTGAAGAAGGTACTATGTGGGTCACTAGTATCAGTGCAGATCAGAAAGTACTGCAGCTCGTGGGTCTGCTACCTATGCAATGTGTTGCAGTTTTGTTGGGGTCTAGGTCCTCATGTTCCAGCATTGCACAAACGTGAGAAAGTTAATGATAAGAAGCTGTAGCATTACTGGCTGCAGTCCATTCGTCTTTGAACAATATTATTGTACCGAACTTCTCAGGAGACTCATGAATTTCTTTGAGCTAATGGTTGGCACCAGGATGACTGTCCTTGAATACCACTGCATATGGTTGGCATCATGTTGCAGCTGCATTATAATAATCTCCAGCTGAAATTGATTTTTTTTGGTGGGTTTGTGTATATGGCGCAGCTGCAACTGGTGCTGTAGAACCTGCTGCACCTGCTTCTGCTAACAAAGGTGCACTCTAGTTTCCACCCCCCCATCTGTAGTAGTCAGTGTTCAACTGCCAGGTTTGTTGAAGTGCTAGTGGTGCTGCAATCATTATATATACATGCTTTGCGATTGTAACCAACTACATCTCTTGTTTTCTTTTTTGTAAGTCTCAAACCATGTTATTAGTCAAGAGGAGATTTGATTTGACTTCATCAAGGGTTCAAGAGATTTGGTCATTTGAGCTTCTGTGCTTGCATTTTGGAACAAGAAAACTGCTGGCTTAATCAGAAGCTGGGCTGCAGAAAAAATAAATCCAGCTGCATTGGTTCTGAATCTCATGCCATTCATGTAAATATGTGATTGCCCTGTTTGTTTGTTTTTTTGTTTGCAGCTGCTCCTAGCCCATCATCGGGTTCCAGCAAACCAAGTCAGCCAGGAGCTGCATCAACAATCACACCATCTTGGTTGGCAAATCTTGTGGCTGGGGCGATGGCTTTAGTAGCTGTAAGTGCATTTGTTCATGCACCATAGCTGGCTCTCCCTGGTTAATGCAGCTAATTTGAAAAAGCTTGGAAACTTTGGATTTAGCATGATGCAATAGGACGTTGATGATTCACATTCAGTTCCTAAATCTCTTTAATAACAACTAGATGACAAATTCTGGAAGATTGATTGGCCATGGTTTAATTGAAAGGGGTTGGTAAATTGGGTGGATGGTTGCAAGAGTTTTTTATTTTGTGCTCCAGGATCTGGAAGGACATTTTTAGTATGATCAGAATTATTTTTTGGGGAGTGAAAGAAGCTGGCTCGATGAAGAAAGTTTCTGCATATTTTGCAAAGAGTGGGAAGGATATATTGTTGTCTCATGTGATTGTTTTTAATGTCATCCTACTACTCATACAATGAACTGCCCTAGAGGAGTTTTCACCAGTTGTTGAGATGGAATTAGCAAGGAATGTGGATGTACCAGTTTGATCTCTCATAGATGCTGGTTGATCAGAGGCCCTTCCTTGTTTTTGAGGTGCCTAGGCACAAGGGCAGTAGCCCAAGTGATAGGCATCATAAAACAAGGAAGTGCCAAGGGCCCTACCCAGGCCATTGGCACTTCCTTTCTCCATTGGAAAACCCTGCCCTAATTTTCGGAGGGTGTGGAAGATTTCTTCCTTTTTGGAGGATCCTTGTGGAATTCTGATAATGACGAACAAAATGCACTACAAAAATTAGGTCAGGTTCTACATGAAGCAAACTGGATCTCTTTGGGACCAAAGTTTGTGCCTAAGCAGCAGATCTTCATTCTGAATTGATTCATTATCTTAACAAGTAATGGTTCTAATGTTATCAGGATCAGTTCTTGCTGCAAAAGTGTCAAGGCAGTTTATGAGCATTTGCATAGTTAAATGTATAGTGAGGGTCATGAAATCTAGAACCAGATTAATGAACCAACAGCCACCAGCACACCACCATCCATTGGCATGCTGTTATGATTCAGTTGCATATGAACCCCAACTCATTTGAGCTTGGTTTTCACCTTGGTCAGCTAACTTCTATACAGTACTAGGGACCAGGCAGGGTTAGTCAAGTACAGCTCTTGTCCTGGGTCCTCACCGAGCAACTTGGTAACCTATCCTTAGACAAGTCCAGCTCCTAGCTCGCTGGGGGCCTCACCCAGCACCTTGCCAACATATCCTATAAAGGACTAGAGAGTGGGCAGATTAGGTTGACTCCAGTTTGTAGCAAGTCTGGCATAGAATTGGCCCAACCAAGACTGGTTGATTCCGGTTTGTAGCGAGTCTAGCATAGCATCGGCCTGTTCGCTCCTGGCATTAACAACTGTTAGGTGTAGCATAATAGGTAAGGCATGCCGATTACATCCTCAGAATCGGCATCAGTGCTGATCAGCCAATTCAGCATAGGAATTACTTGATGAAATGGGAGATTAAGACCTAGCAGCTGTTGATGGATAGATCTCATAGGTGGGCAGGTAGAATAATGAAGGATCCATCCCGTGGGTCGGTAGGACAATTTGTGGCTACTAGGTAATTAATAGATAGGTCCTGTAGGTAAGTTGGTATTATAACAAAAGGATATGTCCTGCAGGTTGGTAGGACAATAGGTGGCTGTTAGGTAATTAGATGCATATAAATGATTAGTACATAGGTAAGGCCTGGTGGGTTGGCACTGAGTAAAAAAATAGAAACTGAGCTAACCACTGGGGCTAGCTAGGGAACTGGAAGGAACCCAATGAAAAAGTGTTTCGTATCCACCCACCATCCATCTCTCATGGTGCACTGGTGGCTGTTGGTTCACTCTGGCCCTAAAGTAGAGTCTACTTCACAAAGTAAATGTTGAATGATGTCAAAAACAACTATAGCATGTAAGTATACTTAAGAGGAGTGTTTGCTTACACATGGATAGCTAGATGACTCATGCTGCGTGTAAAACAATTCTGGAAATGTGTACAAAAAGCTAGCTGGCATTTTAGCAAGTTGGGTGGAATCTTTGGTTTCTTGTCCCAGAGAATTGATGAGAATGTTGCAGGCAGTCAAGTGTATTAAAGTCTTCAACTTAGACTGGTTTTGTAGGAATGGAAACTCTGGCAGCCTGGTCAAAACTAATGAAATTTTCGCGAGTTTTGTCCCCATCTCCAGTGAGATGTAAAAAACTATTCAGAAGTTTGAATCTGGATATCCTAAACTCTGGAGATGCAGCTAGAGATGCACATATGTTGGGAGTTCCGATTCCCCTGCACAAACTCAAACCAACCCTTTTTTTTTTTCTACTTCACCTTCTACAGATCAAGGCCAAGGTGAACCAGGATCTTCACTGTTAGGTTCACCTTCTAGAGTGAAAATACCATTTCTGGTTTAAAGCTTTTCCTGTTTAATCCAGTAAATGCTACATTTGGACTTGGAGACCCTGATAAATAGCCTACAAATTCAATATCTATAATATGTAGAAACCACCCAACAAAATGATTTGGGGTTCTTGCCAGTGTTGGTCTGGTAAAAAGTGTTTTGATGGGTATGTACCAGTGTTGGGCGGTTCTCACTTTTTTGTGAGAATCGTTGGTTCCGGATTTTGGGGCAGGTTCTGAGAACCGCCCCAGTTCTTTTTTCTTTTAAAAAAAATTCCCATTCTGAGAACCCCCCAGTTTTCAGAATTTTGAAAAAAAATCCAGTTAGGCGGTTTTCAGGGTCAACGGTTCTCACAGAATTTTGAACCGTTGATTTTTAAGGGCAGTTCTCACAAGTTAGTTCTCTTAAATCAAGGTTTGTTTTTTTTTCTTTTTTTCTTTTGGTTTTTAAAATATTTTATTTATTTATTTTTGGGTTTTTTCTTTGTTTCTTTTCTTATAATCATAATAAATGATGAACGAAGTAAATTAATAAATGATGGAAAATAATTTTTTTAATATAAAAAGTTCATATCTACAATTTCCTCCCTTTCAAACTCCCCTTCAAATTCCTCCAACTCCTCCTCTACAATTTCATCCTTCTATATAACTCTTCCAAGGTTGATGGCATGTTACATCCTACTCTAGGATCATTGGGCCAATTTTGACTAACAAAAATTAATTTATTTAAATTTTTAGATTGTAACTAACATCTTTTAAGGCTTGTCAAATTTCCAATAAGAGAAAATATGTATTCAGTTTCAATTTGGGAACCTACAATTCCTAAGATTTGTTTTGCAATAAAGCTAACTATAGGGAATTTAGACTCATGTTTCTCCCATCATTGGAGAGGGTTTCTTATATCTTTCACATCCACATGAAACCTCCTAAAATCCAACAACTCATGTGTTACAATTTCTTTTGCAATTTCAATGCTATTGTTAGTCATCTAGAAAATCTAGTGCACAACCTTAATCAACATCCTAATTTGCAAAACCAATTCATCAACATCTCCAATAGAATGTATGTGATTATATGATTTGATCAACATGGGATGCAATGATTTCCTATCATATTGCTCCACAATAGACACTCCTTATTCTTTACCAACATATGAAGAAACAAGACGAAAACTCTTGAACCTAGGGTCAAACATCAAAGACAACATTGATAATAATCAATGTCCAGCAAATTGATTCAAGACACAAGCATAGACAATGGGCTTAAACAATCAACTATTGTTTGACAAATGGACCATGTAATAGGAAAAAAAAACACAACCAAATATTCAAACATTAGTTTGGTTGTTGTAACACATGACAATAGCTTGACAAAAAAGACATGCTTCCTAGAATAATATTACCTTGTTTACAAACTTGCAAAAAAAATTAGATAGTTAGTAAAAATTTTGGAAAAAATTATTCACCCAAAAATACAAAGTAATCAAAATAAAAAGATTAATAAAGAGACATTTACCTTGTCTTAATAGGCATATTTAATTTCCTTGATCGAATTCCATAATCAATACAAACTTTCGTTCACTCTTGTTTTCCCTTTCCAAATTTCTTTGGCCATGTTATACACTTCTAAATTTCAAATTGTGCAAACTTGATTGAAACAATCTTACAACTTTTGCATACCTTCTTTTCAATAATAACATATTGATAGGTTTTTGAAAATGCATGACCAAAATAAATGCCATTGAAACTTTCTTCCAACCCCAAAATCTCACAATTAACAATAGATTTGAAAGTTATGGTCATAGAGTTTAAAATTGCCCCTTCATCTTTTAGATAAGCAATAATTTTCTTCTTTAACCCATAAGAATCCAAGAGTTCATTCAAATTTATAACTAAGGCTTGACCTATTGTTTTTGTTACTTCAAAGAGACCAATTATCACCTTTTTGGGTTGCCAATTTTCATCCAAAAAATTAATGACCAAAACAAAAAATGTTATAAGTGTTTTTTGACATCCATAAATCAAAACTTGTAGTAGTTAATACACATCAAAAAAGTTCTAGTAAAACATAAACATCTTTTGTTTTTTGAACAAAGTCCGGTAAAATCTCCCATGGATTTATTTTTTTGTGAGTGAAATACAATGCGAGGATTCAATTACAAAGTAAATCACTTCAGCCATGCACTTTCCAAAAAAAATGTACAGGCAAATGACTCCTAAAAATCAGCAAGGCTAGATCTTTAAAAAATTGATTCTATTGCATTTCATCCTTCTTGTAAAAAAATTTTGCAAAAGAAATTCAAGTGTTTTTGCAAGCAAACAATGTTCTGCATCCACATGTTTTTCCAAAGATGATATTCCCATGGTCTTATAATATGAAATTAAACCCTTCCTTAGTTTTGTTCTTGGATTATATAGCACGTGTGTTTTGTAACAATATAAATGACATCTCATGATTTGGGGAACTTTACCATCCACTGGTTTATTATCATTCACCACATAAAAAGCCCAACAAATTGCGTTTTTGCCTTCAAGTTAATGGCATGACACCAAAAAAATAAATTCACAAGCAAGAAATCAAATGTCTCACACCTCAGAGTGTTTGGTTGCATTGCATATGTGCATGTTCATGACGAGAAGATCTTTGAGCATGTAAGTTATTTAAGTTTTAAATGAATATTTCATCATTATTTTCAATAACCCTACTTCCTTTAGTTTTCAAACTCAAATTTTCAATTGAAGTTTCTATTACAAGTGTATCATCCATCAATTCTTCATTTTGAAAAGGATCAATCTCAATTTCCTCTCTAATATTCTCACTTGCACTTGATTATTCCATTAGAAGTAATTCAAAAACAACAACAAAAAAAATGTAAATTTTCAACTTTCAAAACTAGAATTAAAAAAATTACAAACTAATTCTTTCAAATCAAAATTTTTTTAATAACTTTTTAGATGTGTTTTTTGTTTGCAAATGATAAAATTAATAAGCAACTAGGTATACGTTAAAAGGGAATTCAAGGGTCAAGGGGAAAGGGCATTTATAAAAATAACAACAATAACTCAATTATAAGCCTAATGCAAAAATAAAAATAAAAATGGAAAATGGAAACAATGATTGCCCCTTCAAACAAACATTAATCGCCTTCCAACAATTAAGGCTAACTTGCAAATAAAATGAATGCAATGTTAAAATAAATTTAAACATATTAGTAAAACTACAAATTAGATACAAATGAATGTTTAAATTAGAAAAAACATAAGAAATGAAGATAACTTAATGGATTAATTCTATTTACTAAAAAAAAATCTTACAAGTTCAAGACAATTTATTGTCTTCTTTCTTTTTCTTGCAAAATAAAAATAAAAATAAATTGTATCAAATTGTATAGAAATTTGAAAAATTGAAGAATTATTTTGAAAATGATAAAATAAAAAATGAGAAAATTTTCTAAAAAAACATCACCTTGCTTGTTGGCTTTTGCTTGTTGGTTGTAATTCCAAAGACTACATACAAAAAAAGGGGGGGAGCATGGAATACCATCTAGGAAAACACAAGTGAAGAACAACGATAGGGGGGGAGCAACAACAGTAAGGGAGGGCTAAAGGTACCTTAAAAAAACAAGAGCAACAAATGAGGAGTAGGGTCATGGAGCAACAACGAGGGGGAGTAGCCATAGGGGGGAGTAGGGACCAAGGACATGGAGGAACAACACAAAAGAACAACCATGTAGGGGAGTAACAAGTGGGGAGCCACGTGGGGGAATAGTAAGTGAATGGCAACCATGTGAAGGAATAGCAACGGGGAACAACAAAGCAAGTGAGGAGCCATGCAAGGGAGCAGTAAGCGGGGAGCCACGCAAGGGAGCAACAAGCAAGGAACAATAACTTGGAGCAACAAGTAGGGAATAGCCACGTCAAGGAACACCACATGAGGGAGTAACAAGTGGGGAGTAGCTAGGTTAGGGAACAACAACATACACAAGAGCAAACCAAAAGCATTAGAGAAAAAAACCAATTTACAAATTATAAACTTAAATTACAAACCTTGCAAAACAAAGCCAAAAAAGAAAGACTAGAAGAAAAAATAACATAAAACAATTAAAAAGATTTTAAAATTCTTTAACAAAGAAGAAACAAAAATTCTTTGAATATATATAAGAGAGCAAATGTGGAAGCGTAAAATTGTGTAGGAGCAAAGTGGGCCCAAGAGAGAGCTTGGAGCCTTTTTATAAACAAACTTAAACCCCAACCCCAAAAGGAGGCAACTACCACATTAGGTTAAGGGTTAGGGCATTAACCCCTAGCACTAATGTGGAAGTCACTTCCATAAACAATAAGTTTCATTTTTTTATATAAAAATTTACTTTCATAAAAAATATGTTCAATTTTTAAAAAATTAATTAAATTTTTAATTATTATTTCTTACTTATTATTTTTTATGTTTTTACTTCTTACTTATTGTTTTACTAGTTTTTTACTTTTTAGCCTTCTCAAAATGTGAAAGCTGGTCCGAATTTTAGATTTGATGTTTAGTGAAAACCTATGCAGTTCTCATTAGGTGGTTTTCATCTCCAATGAGAACCTCCAAGCAAATTCTCATGGTAGTTCTCACCGTTAGTTCTCACTGCCTAATTCTCACTCAAAATTGGATCGAAAACTAACATCAATTTTCAATTGATGAGTGAAAACTGTCCAACACTAATATGTACTTGGGTATGCACTTAAGTATGTAGAACCAAAACCAATTGGTACCACTTTATGAAAATTCTAGGACATATTATGGTTTGTTGTTTACTTCCACTATTGCTACCATCGCACTTGTTCATATCCAAATCTTTTTTCATTTGAATGCATTATTCATATATTGTGTTTGATTATTTTTTTGTGTTTTTGGGTATGTATATGTCAAGTTTAATAAAGCTTTACAGGGTGTATCCAATGTATGAAGTTGTTGAGTCTATGTAAGAACTATTGGACCTCAATTTGATATTGACAAAATGTGCTAAAGTTATAATGTATGATGCCAAGATTCTTTTAAAATTACGTGAATGCATTGGATATAGTCTTCCCTTCTTTTCTAGTCATGCCACTTTTCTTGTGTTAGGTTGCTCTTTGTTGAGTTTTTTTTTTCATTTTACATAAAATCTTGATGCAAATATTTGACACCCATATGCATATTTCATAACAAATGGTATGAAGTTGTTGCTATACATGTTCATACTCGAAATAACCAAAACATGGAGGTTATTGTATAGACCCATTTGAGGAACATTTGAATACTCATACTCAATGCCTAAATTGAAAGAATTTTAATGCCAGTACCCAACTAATATGTTAAAATGGAAATATCTACCCAACATTAGTTTTATTAGGGTACCAATGTAGGTGCATTGGTTCATTTAAGTTTACAAATCAAGACATGTGAAGCATTGGCTTGTGGAAAATATTGATAGAACCAACAATTTTGAAATACAATATCTTTTGGAATAAAAATACATAGTTGCTTATATGATTTTGGTGCCACCCATACATTCTAAACATTGATTGTAAACAAGTTTTACTATACACTACTTCCATCCTCACTTTTTTTCTTCCTCAAATGCACGTCATTGTTTTTTGCATCTCACAACGACTTGGTGGTATGGTTGTAGTTTTCTAATTACATTAGTATAAATAATTGTGGATTCAAAGTTATGGTTTCCTTGAATCACCTTTAACCTAAATACACAAGCTAAAAATCATGGTCATGACATGTGTTGGGTGACTCCATTTGCTTTTATGTCTAGAAACATGTAAAATAACACATGATGGTGTTAAATGGAAACGGTTATTTTAGAAATTTCTTGACTATTAATGCTGTGATTGTAAATATTTACCAAAAACCATGGCATCCTTAAAGAATCCTCCAAATTTCAAGTTTTGATTCTTTTTATTTAAAAGTGGCAAGATTGCTACTTTGGGTTAGGTTTTAGCCATGGAATTCAATTTTGCAAGCATACAATTGGATATAATATAATAGCTAAAGTGTATGGTCTTTCTGGATTTAACCCCACATCACGTACAACCACCATTTGCATTGAAATTAGGTAGCTTGGGTCTATGGTCCCAATTGCATGCCTTTCCAAAAACAGGAAGGTTTCATGGAAAATTTTAAGGAATTCCATGATATTTGGGCAACCAAATTCCCTTGGGTTGAGTGAGTCATAGGAAACGATGGCCAAATGTGTCATGTGAGGTGCAAAATCTACATAGAAGTTGATCACAAGGATAAACTTTGGTGCTTAAATTGGATAGGCTCCATAAACATAGTGGGAAAAGAAAATGTAAACAACCGAAACCTCTATTGATAATCATAATGCGAGAAAAAAACGATATACAACATTACAGGGCTTGATATTGTTATTGACTATGTGATTATGATATTGACCAAGTGTTTTGTTATTGATTATGTGATTCCATTATTAAATATTGTTGAATGTAAAGAGGGCTTACAAGAAGAAATTTTTTCCCAATTTGTCATTGTGTTTCATTTTTTGAAAAAGGTAGGCCAATGATAAATTGCATCACAAATTTAGTTCATATGATGATTTAATAATGAAAATCATACAAAATTTGTTCATTCATAGGTTCATATGTTTTACACATGAATATCATGCATTGAAAACATGTTTGACACATGATGGATAAATGTGCTAACAAATGAAGTACAAACCTATAAATGAACAAATGGCACACAAATTTTGCATCTCCTATAAATATGTGTCTCAAACATGTTTTCAATGCATGATATTAGTGTGTAAATTTACAAATTATGAATGAACGAATTTTGCACAATTTTTATTATTAAATTGTGAAATGTTAAGTTTGTGATGTACGAGTGTGGAAAGATTTTTTACATTTTTGAAGGTTGAAGAGATGCATTAAAATGATTCCTCTGCATGGGGAATGGTAGATTGTATGCATAATGTGGTTTTGGCAACTACAAAACATGTAATTTTCAAAAGTCCAATTTTTTTCCTTGAATTGTGGTGAGGTCACAATGGTTGATAACCAAAGCTAGATTTCCATTCATGCTTATGTGGTTGAAAACTGGAGGAGGGTGCTTTTACTCTTGAATTTGCAATGGGTCATTAAAGGAAGTGGGTTTGACAACTTCTTTATTATGTTGATAAAATATTCTCCCACTACTTTGGAAGATTGTTTAATTGGGATTTGGCTAACTTTGGTTTGTTTTGGTGTGGATGGTGTGATTGTATTTCATGGTTTAAAAACATGATGTACTATCCAATTAGTAGAGAAACATTCCCCATTTGTCACTAACATCCATTGCATGACATAATTGCAATTTGGTAGTGTAAACATTTTTCAACCTACCATTGGTTGGAAACACTGAAAAAATATTGTAGTCCATATTTGTCTACTTTTATCATTCTTTTAATAGGCACATGGAATAGGGAAGTTGGTAATTTTTTTGCAAACAAAAGGTTTGAAGATTTTTCAAAATGTCAAAACTTAGTGGATTTGCATGCATTTGCAAAACATGTTTTGATTGAATATAAAAATCTTGTGGTGAAAATGCATGATGACCTTGTTGGGAATGCAATTGCAATCTAACAATTATGAGTTGCTATGTGACTATGAGACTATCATGGTGTTGAGTTGTGTGTTGCCCATGTTGGAGGCAATGCAAGGTTTGTTGAAGTTGGCCCAAGGTATAGATACATTTGTATAAGATCTTGTGACCTTTATGATTGTCACTATTGTTGATTTGTATGCAAATGTATGTGGACTTGTTGAGGAGTTATGATCACCTTCAGTTTCAAATGTTAAACAATTTGGTGCAAAACACTTGTGATGTTTTCCATAGGGTGTGGTACTTGGAGCCATAAACCCAAAGAAAATATGTTGTATTTCAATTCAATGGGCATTTTTTTATGATGAATAAAACATGTCCCAATATTGGACTTGTGTTTATGGTTATTAAAGAAGATTGGGGATTTGTTGTCCAATTTATATAAACTAATCTACTCGTGTAGTGGAAGGGCTTATAAAAAAACTTGAAAGGCACTTCCCCACCCATGACCTAATGAATGCAACTAGGATAATTTATCCAAGTTGGTATTGGGAGGCACATTATATGGAAGTGACATTTATTAGTTATTTTAACAATTCTAAAAGCTAAATTTTGCCACCCTAGGGCAATGTTTGTAAGTGGTACCTTGGTGTTGGTTTGCTCAATCCAACCCTGTTTGACAAAAAAACTTATTTTTTCCTTATAACTATGAAAAAAAATTCCCATGTTACCTTGCATTCATTGTTGGATTGTAACCTGCAATAAAATTGCAAGGATTTATGGCTTTTGATTGCATTGCAGTTACCAAATTGTTAAAATATTTGAACCTTGTGGAATTAGCCATTGTGATGGTCTTGCAAAGTGTGGAGGATGAAAGGGCCTTCTCCTCAATGAATTTCATGAAATCTAAGCCTTATAACCAACTGACCATCCATTTAAACTTCGTGGTTTGAATGCATGCCCAAATTTTTTACAAGTTCGAGACCTTTCCCTTCTACAAATCTTTGAGAATGGCAAAAGGAGAAGTTATATTATGGAGAATAGTAGGTGGCCACTAGTTAAATATTGGGATTATTGGTTTTGTGCTCACATTTCGAAGCACAAACGTATGGTTTTTTCTCCCAAACTTGGAATATTTATTCATGCCCCAATTTTAGGGCAATTTAGGTTAAGGAATCTAGTAACTCAAGGTTTGCTTCATTTCTAACAAGTTCATTGCACATTCATCACTTTTTTTTTGGTTTCTATTGCAAAATTTTATTTAGGTTGGGTGAAGTGATTTGGGTTTTTACAAGTTGGTTTGGGGATAAAAAGAAAATGATGGTGCAACAAATTTTGTCAATCATAATAGCAAATCCTCCTTCCACTCTAGTTGAGGAAAATCCTTAAGGGATTGGGGTTCAACTCCTTTGGATGAGATCCTTTAGTAAGTCATTTACCTAGGGTAGATTGATTTTCTATTAAAATATAATTGGAGGTTGCTTACTAATTTACTACATACCTATTCAATGTTTATTGCATTGTCATTATAAAGATTTGGTTTGTTGACATGGGATGCAATTTACTTCCATATTAAATATGGTGAAACATGATTTTTAGTTCATTTGTTTGTTGAAGTCTTGTTTTGGTTTGTTGAGATTAAAACAACAATTGCTTTAATTAGCATCTCACATATTGGTCAGGGAATGAGACATGCAGGTAATTCATTTTAGCTAGCATTATAAGGACAAATCATTCTAGTACATATTAGAACTAGAGAATTGATACCTCATTAAAAATTAAAGGTTCATAAAATTGGGTACTGTAACCAAAAAGAGAGGGTTCCAAGACCCTTCAACAACCGGTCGATTTGCTATTCTTATACGGACCCTGAGTCCTGTGCGATCCCGAAACCACTCAACACATTCTGATCTTTCCTTCCGACTCATCCAAAACTCTGCTACCTACTGCTACTGATCACTTCACTCAGACATCATTAACACTTGTGCACAATCAGCAAATTCTGATCATCAAAATTCGAGCTTACACCTTCATTCATAAAAGGTCCCAAGAGTACATACATCCTTGTTGCAAGGCATACATCTAAAGACTAAAGACATCTCAGCTCCGATGCTCCTCAGCTGATCCTACAAGCCATGCTCAATGGTCTAACTAATTTGTTGGCGCAACGGAAAACTTCAACAACTAGCCAAAGCCTAAAGAAAATTCTCTTTTCTGTCTATCTGCGCATCTCTATGCTCATCCACCACCGTTAGTGCTCTTCCTCTCCACTGGCTATTTAGCCAACCACACACCATCAGGACCCCTTCCATCGCTTCCCTTTTTCCGCACCTCAAAACCGCCTCAACTCATAATTGCCGTTCCATTCCTCACCATAATTGGACGTCGCCTCTACCACGCGTGATCTACCTCCATGCTCATTCAGTAGTAGCCGCCATTCCTTCCTGTTCAACATCTCACACACACCCAGAGAGATTTCCATGCACTCCCATGCAGCAGTAATGGAAAGGCAGCCACCACAAAAGAAACGGCAAATAACGCAGACTTAACTTCCAATATCAGGTAGTGTTCACACTGGTGTGGCGACTTAATTTCGTGTTACATATGTAACCCCTCTGTTTTTGAAAAGTTGAGTCCCTCAGCCTCACTTAGTCTGGTGGAATGTGATAGATCTGGAGATCTTGACGAGACCTTTCCCACTGATGTCCATTGGCATCTTGGACAATGCATAGCCGACTGCCCTCTTCAAAGTCAAAGTTTCCTTTCCCATTAGTATGCCCGACGAACTGGTATGGACCTTCCCAACTTGCAGATAAAGCTCTTATCTTCCCTGGCTTCTTCATCTTCACCATTGTCACCCCTGCAACCAGACCTTCAAACAAATGCTTACCTTTCCGGGAGGCATAGTCTTCCTTTGTTGCTTCTGTGCTTGCTCCACATTGAGCAAAACGTTTTCGTGGATGCTTGCAATGAGCTCCATTTTCTGCAAAAATTGTGATGCAACCACTTCCACCGCCGCACCAACATCAATTTCAGTAGTTAAGGCGTGCAGGTAATTGTCTGCCCTGAGACGTGGTGTACGACTGGTTAGGATCATGAAAGGTGAAAACCTTGTACTAGCTTGGATCCCACATCTGTACCCAAACAAAATCTTAGCTAGATGGTCATCCCAACAATCCATATTGCTTGGTGTTGCAGCAAGAACAATGATGCCATGTTTGATGGTCTTAATCATGCGCTCCGCCATTCCATTGCATTGAGGCCACTGAGGTGCAGTGCGCTGATGCTGGATTCCGTAATCCTTGCACATCATCTCAAATTTTGCAGCCCATTCTCCGCCATTGTCAGTGAGTATGAATCTGGGTACTCCATATCTGTAGATGATGTCGTCTTTCAAGAACCTGGCTGCAGTCTTAGCACTATGGTCAGCCACCGCCTTTGCCTCGCACCATTTGGAATAGTGGTCGATGGCCACCAAGATGTACCTGTTTCCTGACTTGGTTTCAGGCAAAGGTTCAGCAGTGTCCAATGCAACTCTATGGAATAAGTCACAGATGGGAATGCTCTTCAATTGCTCATCCCCAGAGCGGATACTACCCTTGCTCCTCATCAGCTGGCACTGTTGGCAGCTTCTGACCATCGCCTTAACATCTTCAGTTCGATGATGCCAGAAGTACCTTTGACGAATCTCAGCCAACGTCCGCTATTCCCCGAAATGCCCCAAATCTTCATGCATTTGACTTACCAGGGACATCCTTTCCTCTGGTTTGGGTACGAGCAACCCCTTAAAGTAAAGCCTTTGCTCCTTCCAATAGTAATTGCTCACCCTCTTTCTGGCTTTCTTACTCTCCTCAAGGTCCACTGAATTGGGCAGTGTACCGTTCTTCAATAATCCCAGACAAACTGCATCTTCCCAGATGTCGATGCACTTTGCATCCATCTCCTGGTCCTCCTCCTCATCAGATTCGGTAGGATTCAACTCCTGGTCCCCAAATTCAGCTAGCTCCTGAGCCTCCAAAATCAGATCTAGTTGTTGCCGTTTGTCAAAATGCTGGGGTCTCCTCCTCTTCACCACTATTCGCTCACCATCGTCCTGCACAGGTGCACCCCCAACTGCAGCTTCTGCTTCACTTGAAACAACCTCCTCAGGCTGCTCTTCTCCTGATACAACGTCAACTACATACAGCCGATGGCTACCGTCGTGCCTACAGTGATTAATCCCGAAACAACAAGCATAGTGTTGTACCAATCCCTTATTTCTTCTCCTGATACCGAGCCATTCCTTTTCCTTGCATGTCCGAACACAGAGAAACTCTTCATCTCCTCTAGATGCCCCAGTTCGAGTACTTGCAATGTCTTGTATCTCTTCACTGAAGTCATCGTCATCAGCAGCTGGTCCAACTGGATTCCTGCTCAAAGCATCGACGTTCATATGCCTGAGCCCTGGTCAGTGTATTATCTTGAAGCTAAAGTCTTGTAGCATGTCTGTCCACCTTCCTCTCCTGCCATTTGCATCTGACACAGTAGCCAACCATTCAAGTGGCTTGTGGTCTGTGCGTAAAATGAAATGATTCCTATGCAAGTATTGCCTGAAATGCGTGACGCCCCAGATCAGCGCGTAGCATTCCCCTTCCATAGGGCGGAACTTTCTCTATGCCTCTGTCAGGCTCTTACTAGCATATGCTACCACCCTCTCAAACCTGCCTTTTTTCTGTGACAATATAACTCCAACACCCTTGGGCGACCAATCTACATCCAACCATAATGTTCTTCTGAAATTTGGTCATGTGAGCACAGGCGCGTCCACCAGCGTTGCCTTCAATGCCTGGTATGCCTGTTGACAGCCCACATCCCACACAAATGCAATATCCTTCCTTGTCAATTCAAACAGAAGACCCGCCAATCTCGAATAGCTTCGAATGTATTTTCGGTAGTATCATGTCAGACCTAAGAACGACCTAACACTGGTGACTGTCTTCGGTGTTGGGAAGTGCAGAACTGCTTCGATCTTCCCAAGATCTGGCCTGGTGCCCTCCTTGCTTACCACATGGCCCAGAAATGTAATGAACTTGGCAACAAAGCAACATTTGTTTGGGTTTAGTTTGAAATTTACTTCCCTGAGTTTGCAGAGAACTGCATTCAGATGTTGGAGATGTTCCCCCCAACTCTCATTGTGTACATTGAGGTCATCAACGAATACCTTCAGAAATTTGCTACCCAAGTCCTTAAAGACTTCTGACATGGTTCGTGTGAATGTACTCGTTGCATTCTTCAGTCCAAACGGCATAACCGTCCAGTCATACAATCCGGTCTTAGTGATTAGAGCGGTCTTCTTTATGTCTTCTGGAGCCATCCGAATTTGCCAAAAACCCGACTGCAGGTCTAAGGTAGTGAACCATGATGAGCTTCCCAGCTGATCAATTACATCCTCCACGAGTGGCATCGGAAATGAATCTCGACGTGTTTGTGCGTTGAGTGGTCGATAGTCTCCATAGAAACACATGTTCCCATCTTTCTTTACTGGTAGCGTTACTCGACATGCATACTCGGAATTGTTGGGCCTCATCTTACCCAAATTAATTAGAACATCTATCTGTTTTTTTACTTCAGCCTCCTCCTAGTAAAACAATCGACCATGAGATGTTCTGCAAGGTGGGAGTCCTTGCGTGTCTATACAATGCTCTTCGATGGTGCAACAGCCGAATTCTCCCTTGTTCCACGCAAAGACGTCTTGGAACCGGTCCAGAATTCCCCAGATCTGCTGCTGTCCTTCGACGCCAATTTCTTAACGAGTTTGCAATCAAAGTTACCATCTTTCATCTGGGTAGTATGCAACAGCACTGGAATTGAAGAATTGTGGGCTAGGCTGGGTTGTTGCAGCAGCAATGGGACAGGCGAATCTTGTATGGATTCATATATGGCATGTCTGCTTTGTTCTGCATCAAAGACCCATCTAATCCAATCTGCATAATCATCTGAATCGGTGACCTCTTCCATCATGAACTCGTCACCTTGCTCTTGTAGCATTAGTCGCAACATTTCTTGTGGCCCTTCTGAGTTCACCAATTCCTCCAAATCAGCATTTGCAAATTCATCTTCGCAGTCACTTTGTTTCAACTGATTAGATTCCGAATCATAGTATCCATTGCTATCAGTGTCATCATCAGAATCCGAGGTGTGTACATCGTCCTCCTTGGTCACAATTGTCTGACCCTATCCTGGCATCCAGTCGAAATCCCGATCGGCGTGTGTGTCTTTCCAGTTGGTCGACGCCTCCTGCTTTAGAGCTCCCGAATTCATCCTCTGCAGCAAGTTCACCACCGTCAACGGCAACACCTCCACATTGGTCCCAGGACCATGTCTTACTTGCAACAAACCTCGTTCCACATCCACTACTGCTCTAATTTTCATCAGAAAGTCCAGTCCAAGAAGCACGTCGTAACTGTCCGTGTCCACAACCATAAAGGTCATGGCGCACTATACGCCTCCTACCTTGACTGGTATCTCATCAATCCTTCCTAAAGCCTGAGTGATCACTCCTGATGCGGTCTTGTAGGTTTCAGTTCCTGTCACAAGATGCATCATTCCCAACTTTCTAACTACAGCTGCAGCCATAACAGACATGGAAGCTCCAGTATCCACCAGACCTTCTACAACGTAGTTGCTGATCTCCACTAACAAATGTAGAGTCTTGCTTCGATGAGTCTTGTTGATGCATATCTTCCTTAATGACGGAATTGCAGAAACTACTGACACTTGATTCTCAGTTGCTTCCGAATCCCTCTTTCTCCTTGCCAGTTTCATTAAACTCTCAAGGTGCTCTAGTTCCCCAAGGATCATCAAAATGGTCTCCATCGGTGAAAGGGAAATCTTTCCCTTTATGAAGTGTGAAAGGATTTTAAATCTAACTGACGTATCTCGGAATGCATCTTCCCCTACAGTTTCAGGGATCGGCCCAGCCCTTTTCGGTGTCACTTCGATGGGAGTTCTCCTCCTTAGCACTCGGGTATAAGAGAACAGGTTTTCGTCACCACACAGCTTGTTAAGTGTTGCTCGGTCGCTGCCTCATCATTCAACAACACCTCCAAGAAGTTTGCTGCTCCAGATTGCGATTTTCCATCCTTGGGTTTTTTCCAGCACCAGTCCTCAAAATGCCCCAACCCTAAGCAAAAGGAACATTTTATGCCACAATTTTCTGTCCTATGAGGCATTTTGCACTTGGCACATTTTGGCTGTGCTTCATTTAGCCTTGGACAGGTGGTGGCCATATGATCCCCTCCTTTGCAAATTTGGCATCCTCCAAACAGGGTGGAAGACGATGATGCTTCTGGATTCGGCACAGCCCCCTTGAAGAAATTGATGAGGGTATTGTTTAGAGCAGTGACCTGCTTCTCCATGATGGTTTGGGAGGACTCCTCTTCTTGTTCCTCTTTCAGAAGTTCATACGGAGTTTCCCCGAGCTCACCCAAAACTCTCTCCACTTCCGTCACAACACCAACCAATTTTTCAATGTCTGCAAACGTTCTTACCACACACAATTTCCGAATCTCTGGCCTCAACCTGGCCAGGAATCTCCTCTTCTGCTTGGCGTCCTATAGCCGGCCCTTCTAAAACAATTTGTCGAGATGTTCAAAATATTTTTGAACTCTCTCCCTAGGTTCTTGCTTGATGGCATCCAACTTCATCATGATGTCATCAGCATCAACATCCCCATACTTCTGTACTATCAGCGTCCTCAGTTTCGCCCAATCGGCGGGTGTTGGCTGCAATCTTTTGAACCATTCCTTGGCGCGACCCCTCAGATTCAACTTGGCAATCTTGAAAAGCTTGTCTCCATTCAGGTCTCGCACCTCAGCAACCATGGTGAGTCTCTCTGCCCAATCATTAACATCTTCATGGTCTCGTCCCCATAACAACTCATCCATTCCTTGGGGATTGGTCATTTTGCAAAAATGCAACAACAAACAAAAATTGCAATGCCACCTGGAACACATAGTCCTTGAACAACAAACATGTGTCAACATAATCAATAAGTTTCGAAGCCTCTGCAGCTCAGTTTTGACTCTTGAGAAAAATAGATGTCATTTGAGCTACATATCAAACTCAAATTGAGCTCCCTCAGCCACTGGTCTTAAAGGTGCAAAATTAAATGGAAAAATAGAAAAACACTGTTCATCTGCAGATTCCTGCTGGAACTGCCACTTCCCTTCTAGAGCGTGCCACACTCTCCAGCTTATGAGACGAGACCTCAATCTAGCATGTTCCACCCTGACAAGACCATCTTGAGTCTGGAACAGATCCTCCACACCAGGTATGTAAAATCTGGCAAAATGGTTAGGTGAGACAACAACCTTGGGAATCCAAATGTCTCCCAACCTCGGCACACCACGTTGTCTTTCAGCGAACATAGGCGTTACTCTACGCAAGGTATGACGTGTAGTAGTATTGTGTCTGTAGCTGTGAGACTGACATCCATCCCTCTGTTCCATTTCTCACCTTCAACCAAACCTCAGCGCGCGTACGAAAGCCACTATGAGCTATCTCTACTGCTACGTCTCCGATTCGGGCTTCCTCTAGATTTATTCTTACAAGTGTTATCACACCAAAACCCACGAAACGCAGCACTATCGCTCTTCTCTGTGGTCTACCCTGAGTAGTCAAATAATCAAACCTATTAATGATTCGTTGTTCATGAACGTCTTGCGTTAATTGTTTTTCTATTACCTCATCTGCACCAGATGAAAACATGATACATTCTACCTATACCTCTACAGGTTCTACCGAAACCACCGAACCAGCTCTGATACCAAAAAGAGAGGGTTCCAAGACCCTTCAACAACTGGTTGATCTGTTGTTCCTATACATACTCTGAGTCCTGTGCGATCCCGAAACCACTCAACACATTCTGATCTTTCCTTCCGACTCATCCAAAACTCTGCTACCTACTGCTACTGATCACTTCACTCAGACATCATTGACACTT
>Ga0116231_10004658_pt1 | contig 27618 bp, 24 predicted proteins | sample S1TSphgellanicum_2_FD_89695 | JGI IMG/M metagenome (GOLD analysis project Ga0116231, IMG submission 89695) | Host-associated microbial communities from peat moss isolated from Minnesota, USA - S1T2_Fd - Sphagnum magellanicum MG | ecosystem: Host-associated > Plants > Peat moss > Unclassified... | reverse complement strand
GCTCCAAACCCTAAACCTCTGCGATGCGCGCTTGCGAGAAAGAAGCTCGCTCGGCCGGTGAGAGAACACAACACGAATGGCGTTGACGGACGTGATCATGTTTCCTCTCCGTATCTTCAACGTCTTCTCTACTCTTGAGGTCTGGTGCATCGATTCTCTTTTGCGCAGCTTTTACGACGCTTTCGTTCAGGTTTTTCTTCGGTGATTTTTTCGATTTCGGGGGTTGGTGCAAATGAGTTTCGCGTGCATGTGTGGTGAAGAACAAGAATCAATGATAGCAAGCAAGCAAACAAGCAATAAAGCATGCGGTTTTTAAGGTGCGACGCTTCCTCTTCCATCGATTTCTTTATCTGGATTCTCCAATTAACCAAGTCTCCAATGATTTTCTTTCTTGTCCCTTGATGTCTCTTGTTGATCAATTCTCTCTTCATATATATACTTTTGTGGACGCAACATGCATTCGTCTACAAGTCTTTTCTGTGAAATGAAGACGCAATCTCCTGAAGAAAGAGAGTGAGGGGAAAAAAAAAAACAAAGGAATTTCTTCTGGGATTCTTTTAAGCTTTAGATTCCATTTCAGGAGTAAATTTGGCCGGAAGTGGATTCAGGTTCAATTGAAAAATAAATAAAATTTTTACATTCGAATGATGAGAGGGAAACATAATTGCACATATCTTGTGGTGGACTTAGGGCTTTACCTATCAAAAACATGTGCAGCAGATCATGATTTCATGTGGATTTATGTTGTTTTGAATATAAAATCTGAGCTCTTGCTGCTATCGTAGGAGCCTTATGGAACTATTGACATCTTAGAGAATTTGATAGACTTGGGGTTTCCATTAGGCATCTGCAATGGAATATATTATAATTTGTGTCCATGTTGAGGATCTCTTTACGTCCATTTCCCTTCGATTTGGGAAAGTTTCTAACAATATTAAGAGCAATAAGTTGACCTCTTGAATCTGCCAAACTGTGATTGTGTCAGAACCAGAAAGAAGCATCTTCAGTTGCAAATTCTTGAGTCTGAAGGTTGTTGCAGATGCGTAGGCTTATCCCAACCCAGGGAGCAATACTCATGCCTCAATTGGGGGGGTCTGTGAAACCTTGGAATTGGGCTACTATTTTTAGCGACTTCATCATCCTGGTGAGAATGGTGACAATTGCAGCAGCACATGTTGAGAGATACATGGAATCATGAGCTTATTTCCAAGTGGCTCGATCTCTAGATGAGATGGCAGGAGGGTCTGGCAATTCCACCTATTCAACATCAAACCTTCAAAAGATGGGAAGGATTCAAAGATTCAAGTGTGGCAGATCAACTCATCTCAGTCATGTGGTAAAATGAAAATTCTTTGACTTGTTAATATCAGTTGTCATTTTATTGATGGGCTGTGAATTGTTCAGGTGTTGTGACTGTTTACACACCATCCAGAAAGACTTCTATTTACTTGTAGATATCATTCGTGCTGTTGTTAAATGGAGATTTGACTATTGAATTTTAAAGCTATTGTGGTTGGTTTCCAATGACTACTGAGATTTTCTCTGCAAGTCCAAACTGCTTCAATATTGTTGTGACGTGGATCATGCTACTTTGAAAGCATTGCTACTTGGAAGGTTCTAGTGGTCACAGAAGTGCATAAAGTTGTTTCTTTGAGTTCAGCCTCTGATGCTCAAGGCACCATTGTATGATATTAAAATGAGAATTTGGCATCACAATAACCGAACCTTTCCACAATTGGTGAAACACTTTAAAAATTGTTTGACCTGTCTGTTTATCTTGGAACACCTAGCAGACAAATAAAGGTTTTGGAGATCAAAATTTCATGCAGCCAAATGGGAAGGCTTATCGTGCACTCAAAGTGCCTTGATTTTTTTTCTTGTAAGTTTTGGGTGGGAGTGGGGAAGGGGTGAGGATTATTTTCATTTTTCCTTTGTTCCCAATATGTTCCTTTCAAGTTCCCAATTGGTTCCCTTCAGGTTCTCAATATGTTCCTCAAGGGTGTTCCCAATAACACCTTGCTTTAATCCCATATGTTTTGCCCAAAGTCCTCCCCTTCTCACCTTCCTTTTGGCCCACCTCAATGTGGAAAAAAAAAAAAGTTGGACTTGTGAGGCACCCCCAACTAATTATCATGAAACAGAATAAGCCAGCAATGTGTCGGATTGCCAAATGTAAGGTATGTTAATCCACTGTACTAAAACTTGCCATTGGGGTAAATAGGTGGGACAAAGGCAAACACTAGTTTCTATGTAAGAAAAGCTGGTCTAATCTTGAGACCTTTTCAATAAAGTTATTACCCTAGTACCTTGGCCAATTCGACACTAATTATATTATATATTTTATAAAAAAATTCCTTCCAAATCAACAAAAAATTGTGAAGGATAATAGTGAATATTTAAACATATTTCATTTGTTGAAATGAATTTTTCAAAATTAATTAATTATTCCATGGACATGTGTTGAAATGGCCAAGGTACTACAATATGTGCAAAAGAAATGAAACCTTAGGAGTAGAGCCCTATAGTTTCACTAAGGATTACAATTAAAATACAACATGACATTGTGCCAAAGGAAAAAAATAGAAGGAAAAAAATAGAGGAGGGAACTCAAGTTTTTTTTCTTAACCCAAGATGATTTGCATTTCTTTGTCTCTTATGTTTACCATGTCAATGTGTAATTTAAGGGTGTATTTATGTTATGGGATACCTAAGAGGAACTTAAGGATTTCATAAAACTTTCTTCAAGGAGTTTATGGGATATCTAGGGACCATTTTTGGGAGCTACCTAGGGCTGTAAGAAAGGAGTTAACTAAGAATTTCTAAGTTAAGGCATATCTAGGAATCATTTAGGGAGCTACCTAAGCTTCATTCATAGGGCAAGAGGGGTTACATAGTTTTATCTAGGGGATAATCTAGGCTAGGGGCTATTAAAAGTTTACATAAAAGTTACCTAGGGGACTACCTAGGGAGACACCAAAAGGTCTACTTAAGGACTATCTAGGGAGACATATAAGGGCCTAATTAGGTTATAGGATGTTTAAGTGATATTGAAGGAGCTATGTAGAACTTACTTAGATGCTACTTAAGGGCTATCAAAAACCTACATAAGGGATTATGTAAGATCTATCTAGAAGGCTATTTGGGGATTACCTAGGGAAACACCTAAAAGCTTACCTAGGTTATGATATACATAAAGGCTACTTAGGGGGGTCACTTAGGGCCTACTTTGGTTATGGAATACTTAAAAGTTACTTAAAGGACTACATAGAACCTACCTAGGGGGCTACTTGATGATTATTTGGGGAGACATTTAAACATTTACCTAGGTTATGGGATAATTTAAATGTTGCTTAAGGGATTAGATAAAACTTAATTGTGAGGTTAAAAAGGGATTTCTTAGGTTAAAGAACACCTAACAATTATTTTAAAAGTTACTTAAAGAAACAACTAGGGGCCTACATAGGTTATGGGATACTTAAGGGTCACTTAGGGGGTTACATGAAGTCCACATATGGGGATAGCTAAAAATTTCTTAAGTTAAAAAAATTATTTAAATTATTTAAAAAGCTTACTAGGGTTTATTCATAGTTTCTATGTAACTTTATAAATAATCTTTAAGTATCTCCTAATTTAAGTAAGTCCCTAGGTAACCCCTTATGTAACACCTTAAAAATAGCCCTTATATAATCCCTTATGTAAGCCTTTATAACCATTATTTTAGATAGCCCATAATCTAAGTAAGCCCTTAGGTGATTTTTAAAATAATATTTCATCACAAATTTAACATGCAATGAATTAATAATGAAAATCATGCAAAGTTCGTTCATTCATAGGTTCGTATAGTTTACACACGAATATCATACATTGAAATCAAATTGACACATGAACAAATGTGTTAATAGATTAAATATGAACCTATGAATGAATAAATGTCACATTAATTTCACATCTTCTTATAAATCCATGTGTCAAATGTGTTTTCAATGCATGATATCAGTGCATGAAATATACAAATTATGATTGAACAAATTTTGCACAATTTCTATTACTAAATCATGAAATGTTAAATTTGTGATGTTAAGGAACCATTAGGTTATTTAAATAAGCCTCTTAAATAACCCCACTTTGGTTGTGTGTGGCAACTACATTAATTATAACACCCAATCAAAAACACATTGCAATTAATGTAGGTTTCAACACATATGATCATGCCATGTGTATACATTTCCATTGCCCATTAAAATTGACATTTGCAATTTGTTGTAAATTATGATTCCCATGAATATAACTAGTTGTGGCATTATGTTGCCATTTTAGAAGTACTATTTTTTCATTATTTTGTGACTATTGTTCAACTATTAATAAGTTGATAACTCAACAAATTCATATTTAATCCATAGTATTTAACAATGATTTTTTAAAAATAACCTATTAATTATTACATATTAATTGGTATTTGATAGTCAAGATAAATTAATCAATACAATTCAAACAATTAGTTCATTAATTGATTCAAATAATTAATCTATAACTATTTAGATAATTAATTAATTAAAAAATAAAATAGATTGATAAAAATATTAAGTTCCAATAATTAATTATCATTCCAAAAATTCAGATAATTAAATTTGATAATTATGTTTTTTACCCAACTTTATATTTAATCTATATATTTCTTAATGAATTTTTTCTAATGATTTATGAACTATAGTTAATAGATAATTTACTTAATTATTATGAGCTAATTTATTGGAATAAATAATTAGGTATTAATCTAAATTACTCTGTCTAATTTACACATTAGTTTGTTAATTAATCCAGATAATTAATCAAAAATTGAAATTTAGATAATGGAATGTGGAGATTATTATTTCAAAAAGAAAATTAATTTTCACCCAAAATCCCCATAGTGCCATGTGTTAAATTTTGATGGATTGATGAAAAATGACGTCAACATGACATTACCATGGTAGTTGCAAATTAGTTGCATTAGAGTTACACAATAAATGTTCTTACATAGTTGTAATGAGTAGTATGAATTGCATATGTATAAGGTTTCACATATGGTGAGTTGCATCCATTGCAATTCATGTAACTTATTCAATAGCACTCATGCCTATACAAATACATTGAATTCTAATGAGTTACAAATGGTCATTACAATTCAAAAACCCAATTACAATGCTAGTTGCAAATCACCCCATTTTTTCATAGTGGCTTTATCTACCTACTTAAACCTACTTATATGTTTACTTAGGTTAAGTAAGTATACCTAAATATGTAAGTAACTTAAACATGTCTATCTACCTAGGCTTATTTTCCTACTTATTATTGAAATTAAGTAAATAGGTTAAGTTTACCTACCTACCTACTAACTTCCTACCTTCGACCTTTAATGCCCAAAAATAACTTTTTCATACAAATTAATTTTGAGTGAAATCTTTTGTAACTTGTTATAAAAAATGTTTATAATTGTCCCAATGCATGATATATATATATATATAAATTTAAATAAACATGAAAATTTGAATGTGTATAAATTCCTTATACATTTTACGCTACATATTGAAAAATGATAACAATTTGAAATCATAAACAAAATTTCATATTATACATTTTTCTATTTTCTTGTGTAATAAATTACAATTTTTCTTAACACATCACACACATTATATTGCATTTATATGTGGCAAAAGATTTTTGAACTCTTAAAATTTTTGATCAATTTTGAAAAGTTCTTTGAATTTTTAGTTTTTTTTTTAATTTTCATTTTTAAAGGGATGAATGTTTTTTGAATGTGATTAATAGGTTTTTATTTTCTTAAATTTTTAAAATCAAAATGCTTTTATTATATGAATCCTTTTGTTAGTCCTTTGCAAATTGATTTATTTTGACACAACATGTGTTCATTTTCAAATGTTTTAAATGAAAACATAAACATAAAATTTCATCAAATGAATTTTTGGTTTGAATTCCTTGATATTCATATGAATGAACAAACAACATTTTGCCACGATTGCCATTGCCATGGTTTTAAATGGGAAAATGTAAATTAAGAAAATAAATTTGGTTAATTTTAATTGTGATTTGATTCCCTTTCCAGTTTGTTGGATTGTGATTACACCCTTTTGTAATTAATGTTTTTCAGTAGCCCCTAGGTAGCCTTTAGATAGGCCTTGTGTGGTCCCCAATATAAACTTTTCATCATCTTTATCTTACATAGATAGGTGGGTAGGTAGGGAGGGAACTAAGTAGGCCTTAATCTAGTTAGTCCCATACTTAATTAATTTCTTAATTTGTGTGGTAATAACTTACATAAAATGTAATCTAATTTTAGAAAAAATTATGAGGATCATTTTTGGGAGTTTATCCCTAGTTTTGAGGAATGATCCTTAATTTGGTGAACTTTATGGCTAGTTCAAAAGGAAGAATGAATGAATACAACGAGGACCAAAGTCAAGCCCAAAATAATGATTATTTTAGGAGCAAATTTAATGTATATATTGTGTTCTTTCAACAAATTGTTCATGGATTTCCCATTGTAAACATACAATGATCAAGAACTAATTGATGTTACAATGGAGACTAACCTTTCAACAAAAGTACGAACCAATGTTGGTTGGTTCTTACTTTCAAAAGAATCCTTGGTCCTTCCTTCTACTTCTATTTAAAAATTTGAAGGAACCTTCAAGGATTTTAAAAAATTTGATAAAACCTCTGGTGTTTTGGACCCAATTTTTCACATTTCAAGACCCCCCCCTTCTTGGTTTTAAAAATAAATACTTAGGTAAATCTAGTTCTAGACTAAATTCAATTTTATGTACCTATCCCTAACCCAAAGCTAAATTCCTTCTAGTTATTATCACTATACCTCCAATAAAATAAGACCACTTATATCAACTACATACTTAAATTGATATTATTTTGCATACTTAGACATATTCCAAAAGCAAAAACTATATGCCTACACTAATACAAACTAGTGTTGTGTAATAATTTGAGTTTATAGAAAAGCACTGGTTTTTATTTCTAAATTATTTCAGAAATAGAGAATCATCAATATTGGTTCTTCGAAAAAAAAAATAGAATTAAAGAATCGTTAGTCCTTGTTATTTCAAAAAACCTTTAAAATTTGATAGTTTTTGTGAAAAAACTAACAATGAATTGATGGTTTTTCAACTAATCATGTGGTTTTTTGAATTTTTTTGGAAATGACCATTTATACTAGAATCGATTCTTTGATTTTTTTTCAATACGAGGTATGAATCCTAAGAACTACTTTGATAATTGTCAAAGGTTCATTCTTGTTTATAATAACCACCCAACATTATAAATGCAAATGATGAACCAAAGTAAAGTTGTGTATGACAATATTGTGTTAAAACTTGGGTTAAGCCTTTTGGGAAACAATGAAGATCAATTAATCAAATGATCAAAGGTACATGATTCACAAATTTTTGAAAATTTCAATATGTTTTATTAAATATGTTTGGAAAATCAAAGTGTGCTTGCTATGCGTAGGGTTGTGTTTATGTCAAATACATCTTAATGGTATTGAAAAGATGTGCAATGGAATCAAGAAGTGATCTTATAAACTAAGAAGATTGAAAATATGAAAGAAAAGAAAAAGGTTATAATGTAAAGTTATGTTTTAAATCATTGTTGAATAGATTAAAGTTAATCAAGGAATTTTTTAAAATTTATACACTATTCATATTTTTTAATACATATGGTGTACATAATTTATGTATGTATAATTGTATCTAGTAGTTGTATGCCACACATGCTTTGTATTGACTAATGTTGGGTGCTTCTTTTTTTTCAATGAGAATCATCGATTCCAATTCTTCTCAACATTTGAGAGTTCACCAACTCAATTCTTTGAAAAAAAAAGTTTAAATTTATGAGAATCAATCATGATGACGCACTTCCAAGCCTCTTGTTGAACCCACGTGAAGGTCCAACTATGTGGAGTTGCGGAAAGTTGGGATTTGAGGGTCGCTCCCGATTTCCAACACTAAAAGAGGGTAGAGGGGCATGCTAGAAGTTTCAGGATTAGACTAGGAAGAGGGACTAGATTATCAAGCTCGAATCTGCATCCAAAACCAATCACAAGAGGGTTAGTTAGCATTCGAGAACACCCTTGGGTGTTGGGACAAGCCACGGGCACTTTGACACACAAGACTCACCATGGCCCGGACTCGGGGGAAGTCACCACCTTCCCCCATATAATATTCTCCGCAGCTCTCCGCCGAGGCTACATCCAAATGGCTCTTTTTCTCGGGACTCCCAAGTTGGAGTCTCGAAACTGTCCCGGGTCGGAGTCCCGGGACTTTGGACGCTCATAACTCCTCGCCCCGAGCTCGGATCGGGACGAGGTCTGAACCAAAGTTGTAGCTCTCGTCAAGAGCTTTCCAACATCGTATCGCACTTCTTCAAGCGACATCGGGAAGAGGTCGATTCCTGACTTTTAGTGGTCGGGTGTCAAACTGGCAATTTGACTCCCAGCCCTTCTTTTGCCCATAACTTGAGCTGAAAATGTCCAAATGGCCCATGCGAGGCCATTTTGGGCATCTACACTTCAAGACCTTTTCATTGATATAAAGAACGCACTAATGCGAGGAGATTTGACCCCTCAAATTGTCTTCTAAATTTTCGGGAGTCCCGAAGGACTCCATTTTCTCACTTTTGGGAGTGTGAGTTGCATTCTCACACTTAGCCCCAAAGTGGGGTTGCGACACATGATATCACATTACATTTTTTAATCAAATTAGTTTTTAGATAGGGTGAATTTCACAAATGTGATAATATTCAATTTTCATATTTGGTTTTCACAATTTGGATCTCACATTTATATTCATTAAAAAATATTTTAGTTAAAAAATTATTGAAAAGTAAAAAAAAAAACTTGTGTAAAGAATGATGAAAATGTTGCATAATTTTTAAAAATCATAAACTATATTTCCAAAATCTTATCCTTTTGAAACATTCCTTCAAATTTTTCTAACTCTTTTCTTAAATTTGAATTAGCTTCAATTAGTTCCACCAAACTAGAAAATGAGTTACAACCAACCATAAAGTCATTAGGCCAATTTTTGTTCACAAAATCTAGTTTATTTAAGTTGTTTAATTACAAATGACATTTTTAAAAATGAATAAGTATTCCCACCAAAGAAAACACATCCTTTCCTTCTCAATTTGTAAACCATCATTGCTTAAGATCTAATGGCCAAAGAAATTAATTATAAGGAACATGGATTCATGCTTCTCCCACCATTGAAGAAGACATTTGATATTTTTTGTATCCACCTAAAACCTCTTGAAAATAAGAAATTCCTTGTTGACAAGCCCCTTCAGTAGTTCATTTGTGTTTGTTGTCATTTTGAAAATGTCCAAGTTGTAATCCTCATCAACACCCTTGTCAACAATGGCATTTCTAGATAAGGGGTGCAAATGGCGATGACATTTTAATAACATGGGATACAAGGTTTTTTTATCACATTTTTCAACAATAGCCTTACCTTGTTCAAGAACAATAAATGAAGAAATTAAATGTAAGTTCTTGAATGCAGGATCCAACATCAAGAACAACATGTTATGAGCCTTTTTTTTCATTTTTTTTTTTAAAGAAAGAAAATAATCTAAAGCATCACAAACTTCTTTCTTGATGTTAAAGGCCAAACAACTTAACTCAATAATAAGAATAGATTTTTTCGCCATAAAATTATCAAATGAAATTGAAATTGAAATTTCATCTTTCAATTTGAAACAAATGGAGACAATAAAATTTAAAACATCACTTAACAATTAATGATTTTTGGATTGATTAAAAACACAACACAATAGGAGAAAGGACATCAATAATGATTTGAAAGATGTATCATATCAAAGGAGGATATCATGCTAACATCATGCATCGTGTAATCATCCTAACATCAATTTATTTGTTATATCAAAGATTAGTTGCTTTTCAAAATTGTACTACTTGTTAAAAAATGATAATTTTGCTGGCAAATCTACAAAAGAAAAAAATTGTTAAAACTTATTATTAATTGAAACTAATTATAAAAACTACAACATATATATTTCAAATCACAACAATACATCAAATTAACAAGTTACCTTGTCTTCATTGGAATATTCAATTTCCTTGGGGCCAAACCAGATTCAAACATGCCTTGTTCCCTTTTTCTTGACCTTTCCCATATTTTTAGGCCATGTTATACATTTTGGTAGATCTCTTTATGCAATTTTGATAGAAACATATGTCAAGTTTTTACAAACATTTTCATTTGTTGTAGCATATTGACACATGGAAAATGCATACTCAAAGCAAATGCATTGATGGCTTTCCTCCAAACCTAAAATGTCACAACTTACAATTGTTTTTGATGTAATAATCATTGTATTTAAATTAAATCCTTCATTTTTCACATAAACAATAGTTTTTTTTCTCAAGTTATACTTAAATTTTAATAACTTGATCAAGTTTTTGGCCAAAGTTTTCCTTGAAATATTTGCAACTTCAAAAAGATAAAGTGTAACATGTTTTGGTTGCTAATCAATTCCCAAAAAGTTAATCACAAGGCCTAATATGTCATGAACACTTTTGACATCCAAAGATCAGTGTTCACTGTTGCAAAATTATATTTGACTAAAGCTAGCAAAACATATAATTGTTAAGTTTTTTCCACCAACTCAAGGAACATTTATTGTGAGAATTGTTTTTTGGAAGGAAAAACAAGTCTTTTGTAAGCATAAGTGCTTCCTCCACAAAATTTCCACAAATTGCATGGGTAAATGATTTTTAACAATTAACAAGCCCATATCTTTAAAAAACAAATTTTGCCACATATGACCTTTCTAGAAAGGATTTTTGGCAGTAAAAAATTTGACAATTGGATTGCTAGATGGATTCGGTCTATTTTTGGTAGGTTGTTTCTTCATTTTTCCTTTCAAAAGACTCTTCACTTTTCTTTAAACATTTTTGCAATAATAGAATGGTTTACATAATGAATTTCTACCATGTGATTTCCATACTGTTCTTTGAGCATGCAATTTTTTAATATTTTCTTTCATTGTTTTTTTAAAAACTTTTGCAAGCATTTTTTTTCCATTACATCATTTGTGAACACTTCACATGCATTTTTACTTATCATATTTTCATTTTTAGAAGATTGGGCCATTTTCAATTTTCAGAAGAGAATGTGTGGCTTTGAAATGGAAAAGAAAAACCAAATAGATGTATGATAAACAAAACACCAAAAGCTACCCTCCAACCTAAAATGCAAGCATTTACAAAAAGAATTACAAATTATTAAATTTTTTTCCCAATTTGTTTTGCAAACACATATAAATAAAAGTTGAATGTGTTCTTGTTAATGTTAAACTTCTTTGAAAATTCTTTTAATAAAACAACAAAGTTGTTATAAAATAACAAAAAAAAAAACCCTCTTGAAAAAATAAAAATACAAATGAAATAAATTAAAAAAAAACCAAACGAAAAAAGTGGAAGAAAACTAAGATTTAAAAAAAAAAGAATGAAAAAATTCATTATTTATTTATTTATTATAATGGAGGTCCACCACTTGCACAAGGTAACCAGTGGATAATATTTCATTGTAATACATGTAATGCAATAGGAATAACAACTAATAATGCGATGAAACAATAATAACACAAGGGGGGAATGGCAATGGTGGGTACTCGATAACATGAAGCAAGCAACAATGTGAAGTACTAACAACATGATGGACTAACAACCTGTGAAACTAACAACACACCGCTTGCACAAGGTGATGGCAATGGGGTTAGTAATTCACCATGCAATGCAAAGAGAACAATAATCAACAATGTGACAAAATAACAACACATGGGGAAATGGCTATTGTGAGTACTTGGTAGTGCAACATAATAGCCATCAATATGAAAGAATAGCGGTGAAAGAATAACATTCAATTACATGATGAAATAAGAACCCAATAATATGAAGGATCACCAACCAACAACACAACCCATTAGTGTTAGAACAACAACCTAACAATGCAATGGAACAATATTAGCAATACAATGAAATACCATGAGAAATGCAAATAACACCAACAACACAAATGAACAAAACTAGCAATGTGAAAAAACAACTAATTAATGTGACAACAAAATAACACCACCAATGCAATGTGACAACATCTAACAATGTGAGAAAACAAAATAGCACGTGATATGAAAGAGTAGGAAGCAGCACGATAAAATAACAGTCAACAACATGAAGAAACAACCACCAACAACACAAAAGAACACCAACCGACAATACAACGAAGCACGATGAAATAACAATCAACAACACAAAAAAACACCAACCAACAATACAACGAAGCACGATGAAATAACAATCAACAACATGAAGAAACAACCACCAACAACACAAAAAAACACCAACCAACAATACAACTGACAATGAAACAACAACCAACAATGTGATGAAACAACCACGAGCAAAGAAAAGAGCATTAATTAACAAACATATCAAAGCAATGCAATTGAGCAACACACAACAATGCAAAAAAACAAAAAAAAAAAGAAAAAAAGAAAACAATACAACAAGAAAAAATGGATGTTCAAAATTACATAAAACGAAACCCACTAGAGATTTTCGATTTTTTCATAGAACTGACCCGATTCTCAAATGTTTGAAAAAAAAAAACAACAACAAAGTAACCGGTTCTCAATAACCTAGTACTCAGTTGGGTGAGAATTGTCAATCCGGTTCACAAACCGCTTTTCAACAAATGTGATACCAGTCGGTTCTCATTGTGAGAACCGGCCTCTCAGTGAGAACCGCCAAATACTGGTATTGATGCGTATTGGTACAGTGAAGGGAGAGCGTGGTGGGATTGGGGGAGAGGGAGACGAAGAAGACGACGGAGGTTTTGGCGCAGGGAGGGAGAGGGAGGGAGAGGGAGGGAGAGAGGGAGCGAGGGAGAGGGAGGAAGAGAGCGGCAGAAGAGAAAGGAAGGAAGGGAGGGAATAGCAAGTTGTGTTTTTGGGAAAGGGTTTGAGTGCGGAGGAGGAGGAGGAGGAGGAGGGATTTATCAGGATGTGGCATGAGGCGAGGAGGTCGGAGAAGAAGGTCCATGAGATCATGGATGCGGCAAGGAGACGAGCTCAGAAGCGGGCGGTGTTCTTGGCCAAGCGGAGGATCGATCCGCACCAGACTTTGCGTGTGATGGGCAGCAGGTGTCGAGTGCACCATGATGCGACGGTGTATCAGGCGACGGAGGATCAGCAGGGGTTGATTCCGTGGAACGGGAAGGATGATAACCTTATCGATAGGTTCGACGGGCGAGCGCTCTTGGACACGATCAGGGAGTTTAGGAAGACGCAGCAGCATGTGGAGAGGGAAAAGACGGAGGAGGAGGAAGAGTTGGAAGAGATGGTGAATTTCCAAAGGTATCGTGACCTAATCAAGCATCGGAGGAGGGGTTTCAACGACAAGCAAGGGTTGGAGGATGTGGATCAGGAACTGGAGAGTAGAGCAATGGTATCATCCTCCTCGTCTGTCGACCAGAAGCAGAAGACTCTCGCGAAGAACAACAATACCTATGGGCAAGTGGGATTTGCGTATGAGGGCTCGGGTGTGTCTGGTGGAGGATTTCAAGACGAAATCCAGGCAGCAGCTGCAGCGGCGGTTGTGGACAGTGACAATGATGAAGCCCTAAGTGAGAAAGCAGAGGAAGAAGGCAGCAGTAGCGAGGATAGTGAGGATGAGCTCATTCAGGCTATCGGCCGGGAGCATGGTGTGCAGAGATTCAACTGGATGCTCAGCCTGGATCGAAAGGCTAAGGAGGAGGAGTGGCGACAAAAGGAGGCAGTGAAAGGAGACCCTGCCATGCGCAAACTGAGCAGGAAAGAGAGGCGCAAGGTGTCACAGCAGGAAAGAGAAAAGGAGAAAGAGGCGGCAAGGTTAGCCAACAATCGACCTGTCCATCCAGATCCCTACAGGGAGTTAAGAAAAAGCCCTACTTATGATTCATATTCCTACTCACATTTGAGAGGGCGGAGGGGAAGGTCTTTCTCTCCATCACCTCCGAGGTCAAGACGATACGATGAATCAGATAGGGATTACAGAGAAAGGAAGAAACGGGGATCTGGAGGTGCCGCAATACCAACTATTGAGTATATCACTGAGTTTGGGGATGAGGGTGTTGCAGGACCTTTGGCAGGGACTGTCCCTCCACCTGCCTCACCGCCAGCATCCCATCAGGTTGATGTTTCTTCCCACCAGCACTCAACCCGGCGAATTCTTGAAGCCATTCACAGCGATCCAGCAGCTATGGCTGTCTCAAATATGGTGTCAGGACCTTCATCCACTGAATGGGAGAGAGACAGAGACAGAGAGTCTAGCTATAGGGAAAGGGACTTGAAACCTCTGAGTTTGAACCCTGCATCTGCAATGGCCAAGCTCAACAAGCTTGGCACACCTGCTGCAGGTTCACAAAAAGTAGGCCAAGTAGCAGAGATCAAGACACAAGAGACACCACAAGAGCGGCTGAAGAGGATTATGAGCAAGCAGCTGAACAAGCAAATCAAGAAAGATACAGTAACAGAAATGGGAAAGAAGCGTGAGCAGGAGAGGGAGAGACAAGAGAAACTGGCAGAAACTCGTCGCATTGCACTCAGAAGGGGCCGGGGTCGCAGTCGTAGCCACAGCCGGAGCAGATCTCCCATCAGATACCGCCACAGGAGTAGAAGCAGGAGTCCCTCAAGATCTTATGCCCGATCACGCTCACCACGCCCTAGGAGTCGAATTAGAGGATAAGGCCATGAATTTGCAAGTGATGATACTCAAATCCAGAAGATACCTTTGTCTTTTCTGTGCTATCTATCCATCTCCAGTTGGGAGTTTTAACTGTTGTAGATTATTCCTCATATGGCTCATCTACTGAAGGAAAGATGGCACTGGCATTACAAACCTTTGTGTGCTTGAGTATCAGGGAATATCAGCAGGAATAATCCTTGCAGTTGGTGCTTTGTTTCCGGAATTGCTTCATGAGACATACACAGTCTCATGTGTATGAGAGCACAGATGTCTCATGCAGTATGAGCTCATGAATGCCTCAATGCACTCCACAAGATGGGCACAGAATGCTGGGGTCTCTCAACTGAGAAATGAGAAACCCTATATTCCCATGGACCCCTAGGTATGTCAGAAAGAGAAAAATCCACAAATGGCTGTAGGTCCCCAGGTGATTACAAATATCTGGCACTGGAATTTTGCACACTTCTTTATGACCTACAATTCTGCTGCAACATGTGACAGTGGGCATATCTGAAAGTAGCAGACCCAATCAAGAAGTGTTTCTCATTGGCAGCAGCAGTTGCACTACATCCCTTGCTAAGGGGTTATCTGATTCCTAATTTCTCTTTCCATGAGGTGCATTATATTTCTTGAAGGTGTTCTTGTCATCATTTGTTTGTTAAGCTCCCCAGTGTATTTGTTCTTCCATAGTGTGGTGCTAAATGGTGGGGAGAAATGCTGAATTCTCAAGAGTCCACACAGGCTTGAGAATTCTCACACAGCGCTGGGAATTTGTGGAATTGCATATTCAGAATATTGTTGTGCAAGTGTTGCTGGTAAAGGGGAGTTCAAAGATACAAAGCTTATATGGAAAGGAGACAGGTGGTGAGGGGAGATCAGATGAGACTTCACGTTGCTGATTGCACTTTAATGCAGCCAATACTTGTGTTTGTATCAAGAGTGGAAAAGTTCTTCGGTCCAGTGAGTACATATTTTTGGAGGCTAACATTTTGAAGGTTTATGCACCTTTTCCAGTTGTGTACCTTTATCTGTGTTCTTGCAGGATTTCATACTACTCCTTTCATTGATTGTTGCATCTCCTTGTATCAGTTGAGGAGATGAAATCAGATGGTTTTATCTTTATTATCCCCTGATAGTGAGATGAATACAACAGTGTACCTACCACATGGACTGCATGCACTTCCTTCTGAAATGACTCTGCATTCCTTACTGGATCATTGATTTGCAATCCCTCACTTTCAGAAGGACCTGACTTCCAGCAGCCAACATCCTTATCTCACAGATACTGAACATTGTGGAAGCAGTTTATTCCATTGAGAATCTGCATGCTCTAATAGATGCTTGCATTTTGTACTGATGGGTAGCCCTCAAGAGACAAAGCTGATAAGAAAAGTCAAGAATGATATCCTCATTCAGCTGCAACAAGCCATATGTGAGTGTAAGCTTTCTTTTCATTCTAGGCTGAGCACAACATAAGATGGCCCCCAAAATGGGATAGAACAACACTGAGCATTGTACAAAAAAAGTAACAAGGAACTTCAATTCAAGTGCAAGAGATACCAAGGCCAAGGCCCAACCCCTAATAAACTTTCATAAAGAAGACAACAAAGGAAACCTTCCCCCCATTTGGATATAACATCCTGGGGATAGACCAGTTTACAAGACTGGATGCTTTACAATCCAAGGCAGTATTAATCTGCATTTTCTCCTTTCCAATCTCCTGCTTGAAAATACATCATTGACACCTAAAACCTTCAGAGAGAACCGCAACACAGAAGGCAGAAAAACAACAAAACTGAGTCCAAAAAGACAAAGCAACGACAAAAGAACCCTGAAAGCACAGGAACAACAGACAAGGCTGGTGTACCATGGTTGCAATCAGATGCAATCCAGAAGAGGTGATCCTTCCAAGCTTGACATGCACTAAAGGAAGAATGAACTATAATGATAGCAGCCTGTTGTTCAAACTGGTGCAACCTGAATTCAGGATAAGCGTCAGTGTCATCAATTGATGAGCAATTTTCTTGGGATGCCAAATCACCCATCCTTTGATGTTCTCCACAATTGAAAGGCTTGAAAACTTCATCTTATGATGTGATCATCACCCAAGAAGGCACAAATTCTGTGCAAGTGGGATATAAACCAACATAGGAGCCATCCTGCTCAGAGGTCTACACATGTTACAAGTGGAAGGCACAGAAGAGTCATGCCTAGGGACAAACTTTTCAAAAATCCTTTTGTCTCATTGCATTTTGTTGCTTTGGAGAGACTCTAGTGAACAATACATCATGCCAGCCTAGATGATCGGAAATCAAGGAGCAAAGAATTTCTTATCATTCTTATTCTGAAGATAACTTCAGCATGTCATCTTCATCAAGATCTTCATGTTATGCATCTCCTTTGAAGTTAAGTTCGTTGTCTTCATCTGCCTCCAGGAGCATTTTCTCTGCCTTCATAAACCACTCTCCCTGCATGAATGTTCTCTCTCTATGTGCTGTCATGGCAGACATTGCCCTTTCAAAAACTTCTTGGCATAATCCCCCTCCTGCCTTGAACTGCTCTCAGCAGGTCAGAAAACTCTCCACTGTCACACTCCACTGTTACAGCTTCTCCATGAGGCTAAATTGTCTCCTCTTTGGTTCACCAGCCTTGTGACCCTCATCCAAGCCAAAGGCTTTTGGACCATACTTTTCTTGCATCTACTCCTTGGACAAAGTTGCATTCCTACATTCTCAGATACCTCCTCTAGCTTCTCACGGATGTCTTTGGTGTTTCCAATGCATCTTCACCTGTGTTAACTCTGAGCCCCTGCAACATCAGAGGTGGGTCTTAAGGGTGGTAGGGGGTATGCACCAAGTGCTCCAGGATATTAGTCAGGTGATCCATTCATATACTTAAATCCTGCTCGAGGTTTTTCATCTTGTTAGCAAATTTCTCACACCCTCTTCTCCCTTCTCCATCACCAAATCCTACATGAAAACTTCCCAAAGGCATATATCTGTCACCCCCACTACCTCCTTACTCCACCACTTGCTAAGGGTCACTATATCTTCCAGAAACACATGCTGCAAGCAGCACTTCTCACTATCCAATAAATGTCATCTGTGCCCTGACTAGCACAGATGCTGGTGTGAATCTGCTTCCAAACAGAAGTTCTGCCCTTAAAAAACTTGTATGCATGTGCAAGCATCATCAAACCATCAAACGTTCTCCCCTCACCCCCTAACCCTAATTATCTCATCGTCTGATACCTTTGTGTAGGTTTCTACCACTTGCAAAATGCTATAGAGGTCACCATGCCTCACTTTTTCCTGGAAAAACAGAAGCCTCTGAAGTTACCATGCCACAAGACAATATCTGGAGGAAGAAGTAAGTAATGGTTTGGGGTTTATGAGTACATAAACCTCAGTTGCTTCAAACTTGAGAGAGTCTCAGTTCTAAAATACATTTCTTCTTGACATGAAGGGACACTATGTGCACACATGAAGTTTTAAACTCTCGACCCAATCCTTGATTCCATCTCAATCAGAATCACAAAAACTCCTTATGTTCTAACAGTTGGCAGTGTCCAACTTGTGACCTTTCTTGCAGCTGTCTCAATAGTTGAGGCTGCCCATTGCAAGAATCTTTAGTCTGAAATCTAGCAAGAAACTTCTCAGTTCACTAAAGATTTCATTAGAAGAAGATATAATGTACAGAGAAACAGCATTGTGCCAAAACTGACACTTACTTTCTTTGGCCTCACTTCACTCAAAAGGCACTGCTTGCACTGAACTCTACAAACCATGCAATTAAAGTTGTGATCGTAGCACAACAAAAAAAATCTGAATAGCTAGTGACAACCTCTGCTCTATTGAAGGCTCTGCTCTGCCTAACTGTTGAGAAAGTCTTTCATTGGATCATCGAAGTGAACCTTCTTCATCCTGTAAGCCTCCATATCCTCTTGTGTAACCTGTGTTTTGGAAGAAGCAAATTCAGTCAACTCACATTCAATGCAAAAAGCACTGTCAGACAAAAAGAAAACTTCCTCTACGCTGAAATCTCATGATATGGCAGTGAAACCACGGAACATAGTCAGCAAGGTAAGTGGATATGAAGTGCCAGGGATATTTCTTCAAAATGAATTGACAGAGACAAGATATACCTCATTGCTGTAGGTGACATTGTACTTGCGCTTTCTTTCATCTTTCTCTTCTCTCAACCTCTCATCCTCCTGCCACAAATAACCCACTCACTTTCAACAACCATGATGTACATACAAAAAAGCTGTTACTCACACAGAGTACACATTCTCAGTCATTGTTAAGACTTGTGAACAAGGAAGCAAATAAATCTAACAGTTGTAGCTCTTAGGATAACAGCTATCATTTCTGACAATGGTCCTTCAGTCAGCACAGGCTTGTATTCCTTATGTCTATTCACATTTTGCTCATCATAAGATCCAAAACGTTCTTAAAGTGGGGACCTCAGATGCCTGCACTGAGTGTTCAAAATTTGAAAGCTACCAAAGTCAAGAAGCTAAAACAACAGTATTCCACTGCTTAAACCATCCAGTATGTGAGACATCCACCATGTGCACTAGTTGATTGAGGTGGACTTGAGTGCTGCAGTCAACACAGAAGCTTCTGAAGAAGGCAAATAAAATTAGCACAGAGAGATTTTGACCCATCATGAAGTCCACAAAACAAAGGGGAAAAACTTGCCTTCTTCAGAGCATCTTTCAACTTCTTTTTGTCCAAAACCAAATCATCAGCCACCTCTGAACCCCAGGTAGCCAGATTCTTCTCCTCCTTTCCCTGGGGTTTGTCTTCAATGGCCTCCTTACGCTCAATATTGGCACGCATGAGATCAGCTGATGCTTCAGCAGCATCAATGCCAGCTTGGCCAGTACAATAGCTGTTGCGAATGAACTGTTTACAACACTTGTAGCCCCACTGATGGTCCTTCCACCATGAACCCCACACTGTTGTGTGATTGTTGATAAACACATCTTCCTCATATTTGCTCTTTGGTACAGTTTTCTCCTGCACAGTTTAAAGACAACTCTGATTAGCAAATAAAATGTGGCATACATGACTTGACTTCAGATCTTAATCCTCAGTTCACCAGTACACCAATTTGTACCTTGCTCCAGATTTTGTTTAGCTGTATCAAAAGTGAAAATCTTAAGGAAAAGTTGGAGACTGCTGAAATAATTTATAGAACACATGACATCAGCACCATACCTGTCCCTTAATGATGCGGCCTGCCCGATCGTATTCAACTTGGCGCTCAGTTTGACCAAGCAACAACTCCATTGGAGGCATCTCTCCAGATGCAGCATTTCCATACTTGTCCATAATGTCCTGCTTAGTCTGTGTCTTGAGCTTATCCTTCTTAACTTTGAACTCTCTGTGCAAAAGCTCTGCCTGTGAGGGGGCTGCTTGCAGGTGAATGTCTTGACCTTTTTCAAAAGCTTCCCAGGCATGAATGTTAAGTTGCTTAAACTCTTGAGCTTGGCCAGATGTCCTGTTCTGATTGTCACCCTGTAGAATTGAGGATAAGAAACATATCAGCCAGCTGACAGCTAACTCATGTAGAAGATGATATCATTAAAACTAACTTGATCCTTCAACTACCACCTTTTGTAGCTTTCTTTTACATCAATAAGCAACAGAGCTATTAAAGAATGGGTGAAGAGCACACCTCATAAAACTTCTCATTTGGGTTACTGTCAGGCAGAGGATCCTCACGCATGGAACGCGTCTTCGGGTCATAATATGCTGAATTTACATCCAAATTAAGCAGATACTTTGCTGTGTCTTCTCGTATACGTAGATTTCTGCATGCATATTCCACAAATGGTAAAGCAAAGAAGATGGCTCAATATCACTTCCTGATTTTGGGATTCCAAATGTTCCTTTTCGGACAAAGCTAACACAGGTTGATGTATCCTGCAACATTGCAAACACAAAATAACTTACCGCACAGTCCCTGTGCTGCCTCCTCCGGTGGTGCGCACACGCTTCTCAACCTTAGCAAAGTCCATCTGTTGGCTCTCATCTACTTTTGCTTCATCAACCTCCCCTCCATCTTTGTCCTCATCCTCATCCTCATCACTATCTTTGTCTGTCACTGGCTCTAAGCTGCTGTTCTTCTCCTCCAGCTTCTTGAGTTGCTGCTCCTTCTGATACTTGCGGCGTGCCTCATCCCGCATCTCATAGGAGTCAATAACTCTGCTGTATGTGGAAGCATCATAACCATTCCATCGGTCCCGTTTCCCATCAAAATCAAGCTCAAAAGTCTCAATCTTCTCATCAGGGGCAATGAACTTGTTTGTGTACTTGGCCCCAAGCTTGCGTGGCCGGTCCATGCAGGTTTTGGCATCATGAGTCATGGCTCCACAACTGTTACACCAAAAACAAAGTCATATATAGAGTGTATATATATCTAGAACAAACTTCCCCCTCCTGGACTTGAAACCTGACAACTCACAAATTGCAGAAATGTATATTGAGGCAAAGATTGGAAATTCTAATGTTATGGGGAACCACAATAGAAGTACATTTGGTTGATACATCCTATAGCCATGCCCAATAGCAGGATTAACATATGTACAAGATTGCAGAGGAAACTCCACACTAACTCTTGATGGTAAGTGTTGTGTTGGTTCCAGCAAAACCAAACCAGAATGACAAGTGAGTGTGGTCATAACCTTATAGGTGTCACTCACAAAGTATCAGACCATCACCTTCACCATCAATCAGCGTGACTAGTTGCCACCACTCACGCAGACTTCATCAGTGCATGAAAATGGGTGTCCATGTATAAAAAATCTGTACCAAAATCTTTTTCCTGAATTTCTGTCACATTTCTGGAAGCAACAGTAAGACTTAGTCCTTATGTTAGCTAACACTCAAGAGACAAAGCTAACTAAAAGAGTCACTGATTCAAGCTGCACCAAGCTTGTGAGGGTAAGCTTCATTTCATTTTAGCTTGCCTCTGTACAAGCAAGCATCTAAGCCTAACACATCAAGAGGCCGCCTATGCAGAGGGTCCAAGGTTGAGGCTTGAGGCCTCCTGCACCATGAACATTATCACTGGTGATTACATCAGGTGAAACCAGTGGCAACCGTGTCTGTGAGATTGGAGAGAAAACATCTTCACAAGTACGGAGAATTTCTCAACACTTCTGATTTAAGTCAGCATGAAACAATTAAGAGAAGACCTGATAATAAGCTTATGGATATTTCAGATCTAACACCATAACACCAAGCAATTAGCAAGCATAAAAAAGAAAGGAAACTGACCTAAAGAAAAGAGGTAAGAACAAAAACAAAACTGACGACTGGTTTGACCAACGGCAACAGTGATATGCATGCTCAGGGATATTCAACAGCAACATGTATGGTTTTGACCACCTAGCAGAACATTCCCTTTGCCTTCATAAGTTGCTGGCAATGGGTGAAGGTTAAATCTCAAACATTAACTCCAGTTTCTGTCACAAGACTTGCAGTAACAGGAAAACTAAGCAATAATGCTGGCTAGCTCAACGAAACCTAATAGAGCAGGAGAAACTTGGATGGAAAACCCCACAAAAAAAGAGAGGAAGAAAAGAGAGAGAAACAAGATGGAGGAATTTGAGAGCAAGAATCTTAGAGAATAAAATTGCAGAGATAAATCCACAATAACTCCCTTAAGTTAACCATTGTGTCAATAGAACAGAGACAACAAGTTAGCACATGCAGTGGGACTAGCACAAAGGGGGTATCCCAAGAAAGGTACATACTTGGTGCAGGCACCTTTTCGGTACTTGTCAGCTTGGAACACTTTCTTTCCTCGATCATACCAGTCTTTTGTGTAATTTGCATCAGTCTTCCAATTCCTTTGATGTTTCAAACTCTGCAAAGCACAGAAAACAAACATTATGCTTCTGACACTAGATATCCTTGCACTGAAGAATGCTCCATCACACATGCTGTGAGGTTCTCTTTCTCATTGTGTTTATTGTTCTGTATCATTGCAAGAACCCTCATCGGTTTTGTTAGCTGGAATTTGCTCAGAACAATTCCAAACTCAAAAAAAAGTGCAAAGAAGGCTTTGACACATGCAGAACCCTTACCGGTCTTTCAGCATTGAGATACCAGGGTGCAGATGACATATACTGTGGAATATGGGGATTGATTTCCTTTCCATCTTCATCAAGTTCTGCTGGTGCAAGTCCTGCTTTCCGAGCCTCCTCCAACTCTAACTGTTTCCTGTGATCCTCCCTTGACTTAAAGGCCGCTGAAAACCACAAAAAAATCATGGCATCAACTCACATACCAGTCTTGGCAGAAAAAAAAAATTGGACTGCAAGGCTGTTAAAGACAACACAGAACTAACAAGTTCCATAACAACAGATCTGTTTGCAAAATCGCACATCTCAAGAGCCTCACAACATCATTACCATATGTTTCACCGCAATCTAGAGATCATGCACCTTACTTTCGCGAGATGTTCTGTGTTCTGTGTTTCTGGCTTCTTGTTGCATACAAAAACACAGAACATCTCGCGAAAGTAAGGTGCAGAGTAAGGCCGACGCCCTCCCATCCCCCGTTGTCGATAAATTTCAAGAAGACCCGAAATGGAAGAACAGGGCAGAATGGAATTTCAGTCCCCTTCTTTTTCTTGCAAGCAACACCGACGAAAGAAAACTGAAGACCAAAACAGAATTACAGCCCTCTTCTTCTTGTTGCAAGCATTACCGACGAAAGAAAATTGAAGACCAAAACCGCACAGAGAGAGAGAGAGAGAGAGAGAGAGAGAGAGAGAGAGAGAGAGAGAGAGAGAGAGAGAGGACAAAACAACAAAAAAAAAGCAGCGAGGAATGTTAGAAAAAAAGAAACTTACATGAAGCCGTCGCCATGGCTGCTACGTCTTGGAGAAGAAAAAGAAAACGAATACTTCTGAATCCTCAAAGGCTCTTGGAAAGAGCAAACACCGCAAGTGTAATCGAATCCTTCCTTCCTGCAATTGCAGCAGCAACACGGGAAGCAGAACGAGAAGAAAACCCTAGAAAACACGAGAGCTCCAAACCCTAATTCTTCGTCGACATTACGTCCACGTCCTTAGAGGCCGATTCTACCATTCTTTCGTACGAATTAAAACGCAGAAAATGCAGAAGATATAGCTGAACTCGCAGCACATTATTCTCGTAACCATGCATACTTGTGAATAAGCATGGTTTAGAGGCCGATTCTGCCATCTTTTGTATGATTAAAAACCCAGAAAAGGAGGGGGTTTTATTATAACCTTCTATATTTTTGACTACCTACTTGAAAATAGGTGTATAAATTTCGTCAATTTTTTTTTTTTTTCCCCAAAAAAATTAATTGAAAATCCCAAAAATCATTTTAATTTTCAATTTAATTTTAAAAAATCTCACTTTCTGGTGAAATCTCACCAATAAGAAAAAGGTTTCATCACTATCCCATTGACCATGATGGCCTTCACCGTGTCATTGGAAAGCCTTCAATGAATAGTATGGACCAAGGTGGTTTTGTAATGTTTAGACTTACCGAATGAGATTTATTGAACATTGAAATGTGTCCACATTGATATAGACTTATTGAATTTGATACATGAATTATATTACTATAACTCAATGATATTAAATTAAATTACAAGTTTTACATTATACAATGAAATATTGTGTGAATTTGTTTTTTCTCAAAAAAATCAACCACTCAACCATACATTCACATATGTGTAAATGACAAACTATATTTCATCATACTATTTTCAATTGTTTTTAATGACATAAAATTTACATTATCATCATATTTAATATTTTTATGTGGTGTTTTGACTTCATATATTTAAAAATTATTAGGATTGGTTTATCACAAGGTGAAGGTTAGAGTGTATCGTGGATGCATCAATCTTGAAAGTAGTTTTTTTGGTAAAAGCCATAAATGTTATTTTTGTATTCAATGAATTTGATGCTAACTTATGAACAAAATAGTCCTTAATTGACATTTAAAAAAAAAAAAATTTCCCCTATACTTGCACTTCCTAAAATGAACATATGCAAATATTCTTCTAATGTCTTAGTTTATGATACATAATGTCATTAAATATATTTTTATTCTTTTAAAAATATGAAAGAAAATTTCTATATTCCATTTTTTCTATATCTTCATTTTTTATGGATGCAATGAAAATATATTTGTTTGATTTGCGTGAAGACAAATGTGTATATTTAATGCAAGAGCATGTTTTTTTTGACATTATTGGTATTGCTTTTAATCTAAAATTTGAAAATTTTGCATCATCATTAAGAAACATGTCAATCAACAAACCATTATGTTTAGTATTTGTCCATCTTGTAACCAATTCTTTGAGTTGAAACTATTTATTGCTTTTATGTTTTATTGCATTAAAATATAACTACAATTAGGCAAATGCTATACACAATTAGTGACTTGAATATAATTTTCAATTCAATTGGGGGTTGTTGTTAGATGAAATGGTTTTCAAATCAACATTTGTCAATAAACATGGATTCACCAATACAACCCGGATTCTTTTGTGTTTGTACCAAAGAAAAATCATATGTCCCTAACTCACTATAAGATTCAAAATTTCATCAACCATTATTTACTAATTCAAAACTATTGGTTTCAAAACTAAAAACATATCATAACTCATATACATTATCATTTAAAGACTTAACATTAACTTGTTATATTGCCATTATCAAGATGTTTAACATGATTATAACTTACAAACATCTCACATATCATGCAAGTTCAAGAAACAACAATTGAAAAAATCTCACTTTAATAAAACAAAATACAATCATATATCTATTTGCCTTTCAAAACCATGTTAGTTAATTAAATGATATATGACAACAATGATATATGCTAGATCACACTTATTGTATTTTCCTATCAAGTTGGGTACTTTGATGCCTAATATTTGTTAAATAATGGAAAAGTCTATTAGGCAAATGGATTTGTAATTTTAGTGGAAATAGGCATTTTTTTTTATTTTTCTCAAATTAGGCATGTAAATTGAGAAAATATACATATGGGGATAGGTATTTGGGTGCACATATAATTAAGCTTCATCATTAGTGTTGAGAGGATTGAAAAAACAATTTTCACTAGCATTTTCACCGACAATTTTCATTGTCAGGTATGGCATTTAGTCCTTTTATTTTGTTTAAGTTTGAAGAGTTGTGCCTACATGATATTATGTTTTTGTAGAGATACGAGTTTGTTGTAGGATTCATGCTTAAGGTGTTCTATGTGAATTATTTTTGCATTGATTGTGCTTTGAAATAATTATTTTTTATTAGGATTTTCATGAATTATTTGAAAAAATAGACAATTTATAGGCATATTTTTGAGAATTAGGCACGATGAACATGCGAGTGTTAGGTACTTTTCCCTTTTATTTAATTTCGGCATAACTTTGATTGGCAAGTTTGATAATTGTAGCTACCTTTAATCCTAACACCAGAAAAAACTATACATATTATTTCTCTATACACATCTCATTCTATATTTCTTACAAACTTTTTGGAGATATTATATGAATTCATCATTGTAGCATCAACCTCATGTCCCATAAATGTTTGAGATGATTTTTAACATTAACATGCTTACAACCTCCAAAGATTCATTACTTGATGCATATGTGAATTAATGTACTTAATTATGGATTCTTTATTAAGTATTATAATGTATTAGAAGAAGTGTGGTACATTGTTGCCACATTAGGGGGAATTTGTTTTGGAATTTCCCATATTTTGATAGAAGGTTCTAGCTTGTTGTCAACATTTAGGATGATTCCTAAACTTTTTTACTTTCCTCTCGCCAAATTTGGCTAAATTTTGGCCTAACAATTTGACCATGTTTAAATAAAAAATAGAAAATATTTGTTTTAATTTGACCATAAAATGTATCATAATACATATACTATAACTGGTATATATTTTCTTGCACTTAATTTCATACACATTAAGGGGATAAAGTCACCTCATTTTCCTTGCCAGCATTTTTATTTTATTTTTTTATTTTTGGGGGAGGGGTTGGGTGCTGAATTTCTGTCTCTTGATTACAAAAGAAAATTTAGGTGTAATTCATACAAAGGACTTTTGTGGAAAAAAAGAGAGTACCAAAGTTGCCAGATTTTAAGGATTTTTTTTTTCAGAAATTTCTAATTTTTAGACAATAGTGCCCTGCAGTTCTCACTAAAACATATCACGATTCTTAAATATTTTTTTTTACTTCCCTTTCTGACTTGTGGCCAAATTTGGCTAATTCATCTTGTGGATGATAGCCAATATGACAATGTGGCTACACCACAAAATTAAAAGAATAAAGCCTGGTTCTCGTCAGCTTGTTATAAGATTTTTTTGCACTACAATTTGATTTATTGCCTGGTACCGAGTTGGTACTTTTGGGTTAAGAAATTTTCAGGTTGATGTAATAACTAGTAACTAGTGGTACCCGTGACCTTTGGACATTCGTGGTTACGCCACTCCAACCACCTTGAACGCGTAGTGGTCTCGACCGATGTTGTGGGGGTATTAGAATCAGTCGTGTGTACTCTCAGGTTATTAGTCCGGGTATTTACTCCCTTATCGTGAGAAAACCCAAAACCCCAATTCTGACATTTTGAACCTTGGTTCCCGAAAGTTTTAAAAATTTTCAAAAACATGCTCCTCTATATAACCGTCGGTTCTTTCGGTAGTGCCGGGGGGGGGGGGGGGGGGGGGAAGGTTTTTTTTTCCCCCTTTGGGGGGGGGGGGGGGGGGGGGGGTCCGT
>Ga0116231_10004657_pt1 | contig 27624 bp, 19 predicted proteins | sample S1TSphgellanicum_2_FD_89695 | JGI IMG/M metagenome (GOLD analysis project Ga0116231, IMG submission 89695) | Host-associated microbial communities from peat moss isolated from Minnesota, USA - S1T2_Fd - Sphagnum magellanicum MG | ecosystem: Host-associated > Plants > Peat moss > Unclassified... | reverse complement strand
TGCTGACCAACGTGCTGATGGGCCGGCTCAACCATCGCGGCACGCTGCCCAGCCTGTTCGGCCTGTTTACCGAAGCCGAGCGCGCCATGGCCGTTCAGGCGCTGGACCGGTTCGACCTCGCCGAACACGTATTCGCCCGCGCGGGTGACATCTCCGGCGGGCAGCAGCAGCGCGTGGCGATCTGCCGGGCGCTGTTGCAGCAGCCGCGGCTGATGCTGGCCGACGAGCCGATCGCCAGCCTGGACCCCGGCAACGCGCGTGTGGTGATGGAGGCGCTGCGGCGGATCAACCGCGAGGACGGGCTGACCGTGCTGTGCAATTTGCACCATCTCGATACGGCGCGCGCGTATTGCGACCGGATCGTGGGTTTGCGCGCGGGCCATGTGGCGTTCGACGGGCCGCCCGGCGAACTCACCGAGGCGCGGGTGCATGACGTTTATGGCGGCGACGGGGACGCGTCGCGCACGGCGACGCTGGCGGCGGCCTGACGCGCCGCCGGCTTCACATCGCCGCCGCCGTGCTATCATCCGCCGGCAACCGCAGCGCCGTAGGGTGCCGGTGCATTCACGCATGAAGGGGCCCCCGCCATGATCACGCGCCGCCGTCTCGGACTCGCCGCCACCTCGCTGCTGGCCGCTCCCGCCATGATCGCCCGCCCGGCCCGCGCCGAGGACGCGCCCTTCCCGAAGGCCGGCAAGCGCGACTGGGCGGCCAAGGTGCCGCTGATCCGCATCGGGCTGCTCGGCGGCGAGAACGAGTCGGACCGGTTGGGGCGGTATGAAGCGTATCGCAAGCTGATCGAGGACACCTTCGAGGTTCCGGTGAAGGTGTTTCCGGCCGCCGATTACGCCGGCGTGATTCAGGCGTTCGGCGCCAGGCAGATCGAATTCGCGTCGATGGGGTCTTCGGGATACGCCGCCGCATGGATGGACACGAAGGGCGGCGTCGAGCCGCTGGTGGTGGCGGTGGAGGCGGACGGATCGCCCAGCTATCTCAGCGTGCTCGTGGTTCGGGCGGATAGCGGCATCACCAGCCTGGCCGGGATGAAGGGCCATTCGCTCGCCTGGGCCGATCCGAACTCGACCTCGGGCTATCTCATTCCGCGCTTCGAGTTGAAGCAGGCCGGGATCGACACGCAGCCGGGCAAGTATTTCTCCCGCACCGGGTTCGGCGGCGGGCACGAGCAGGCGGTGGTGGCGGTGTTGCAGAAGCAATACGACGCGGCCTGCACCTGGGCCTCGGGGATCGGCGACGAGGCGGAGGGGTTCACGCGGGGCAATCTGCACGAAATGATCGCCAAGAAGCTGCTCAAGCCGGGCGAGTTGCGGATTTTGTGGAAGTCGCGCCCGATCCTGAACGGGCCGCTGACCATCAGCACCGATCTGCCGCAGGCGTTTCGCGACGACATCGCCGCGTTCCATCTGGCGCTGCCCGCCGCGTATCCGGCGATCTACGACGACATCGAGCGCGGCGGCGGCAAGGGCTACCAGAAAGTGACCCACGCGGATTTTCAGATTTTCATCGATTTGCGGAAGGCGGAGGCGGCGGAGCGGCATCGGAGTTGAGGGGGGTGTTGGGCAGGGGCGTTCTGAAACCTCTACCCTTGCCGAACCGGGGAGTGAGCGTCGGCAGATCCTTGCGCTACGCGGTAGGTTGCCGGATAAGGTGCTCGGCACTGACCAAACCTGCAAGGCGCGGTGGGCCTCCCCCATGTTCACCGACTTCCGTGCGGCACTGGAGCGGTGCGAACGCCATGAGATCGGGATGGACACGGTTATCCTGGGTCTGTGCTTCGTTTCTGCTGACGCGGTGTAAATCACCGAAAATGAAGCCCCATGTTTGCTCGCCTTCTTGAACCCCCAAGGCATCAAACCAGCAGGCTAGCGGGGGTCTTATCGTGGCGAAACATGGTGACGGCCCTGCCGATGGCGTTCATCATCTCATCCTGTAGCGACAACAGGAAAGACATTGCCTTGTCTTTGCTTTTTCCGAATCCCGGTGCCTTCAACGAGGAGAATGACGAGGCCATAAGTGCCGCGCTGTCGGCGCGATTTGGTGCAGGGTCTTCCACGGCTCGTCTCATTCATTTTGTTGAATCACTCGGTGGCGGGTGCGGGCGTGGCATCCAGGTCGCCAACGAAGAGTATTACGACTTGATTTGCCGTATTCCAGAATACGAGGTTTTCGGGTTCGCGATGTCTTTGATCATTGAAGCTCAGACTAATGGTTCGATGGAACCCGATGTTAAGAAGATAAAGGGCCGTAGCGTAAGTTTTTCATTGTAGAATTTAATATAGACTATGCCCGCGATTAGATTTTTTTTGGCTGTTGCCTGTCCGGGCTGTCACTGCGGGGATCGGCCACCTTCCAAACGGCTCGTGCATTTTTGAGTTCTTGCTGCCAGTCCCGTTGAGCGTTCAGCGGTGAGGTGCTTGAGAAGATCCGCGAAGTCCGGGGTCACGTGGCAATATGCCCTTCAGCCGATAGCCATCAATTGGCAACTTTCTCACCGCCGTGAGCCGCTCGGACGTCGGGCGTTACTGTCAATATCGAAATTCGTCGGCCTTCATATCCGCAAAGCTGTCGAAACGTCGCAGCCTGCCCCGGACGGGTGGGGCATCGGTTTGGCCCACATCTGTCGGATGGTGAATTTCGTCCATTGTGCCTCCCGGCAGTTAGGGTCCGTTGAACAATAACCGCTCCAGTTTCTGCCCCGTCATTGCGATCTCTTGCGAAGCAGTCCAGCCTATCCACGGCAAAGCCATCAAATGAATACTTACGAAAAGACTTCGATTTCTCATAAAGCGGAGATGCGGCACGGCTGGATTGCTTCGCCTCAGGCTCGCAATGACGGCCAAAATTTCGAAGCGGTTATTGGGGAGCAAGCTCGGCAACATACCACCAACAGAGAGTCATCGCGCGTCCCCGGCCAGTTTGCGGCGCATGCACCGCGCCCGCATCACCTGACGCCGCAGCGGGCGCATCGGCAACCGGCCTCGCGGCAGGCGCCTGTCGTTGACATCGAGGGCAGTGAGAAAATCGGCGTGGCGTCGGCGACCAACCCAGGGCATCGCTGCAAGCAGGCTCATGCGACCCGCCTCTCGGATCGGATGGCGTGTTCCTCGTCAGCCCCACCCCGACCCGCCCCCATCAAGGAGGAGGGAGAAGAAATTGGCCCGGCGTTGATACGGCATACGACCGCATGTGAAAGATTTCTGTTGACTTCAGTCTCCGAGAAGGAATATGTAGCCTCACGAACGTAACGCGAACAGGAGCCATGACCCAGCTTCCCGCCGACTTCCCCCCAATGCCCGCTGAGGATGCCAGTCTCGCCGCGGTCATCACCTGGCTCATCGAGCTGATCCGGTGGTGGTTCGCGCGGGAAGCGGCACGGGAAGCGGGCGAGGGCGCGGAGGAGGCGGGGAGCGAACCCACCGCCGGCAACGGGACGCGACCCAGCGCTCCGGAGCGAACCGGGCCGGATCGACCGGAACCAGCGGAGGCGGCCAGGCAGGCATCGGGACCGGCGCCAGGCCAGCCACCGCTCCCACGGCCTCAGCCATCACGGAACCCGCCAGCGGAGGCGATCCGAACCGAACCGCCCGGCCCCACGGCCTTCCGCCAGACGCACCCAAGGCCCCAGCAGGGATCTCCCTCCGGATTAATCCCGGATCGAACCCCAGGCCCGGACCGAGAAATCCGCCCCATTCACTCACCGCTCCACAGCCGGGCATCCCACCCCTGGCCGACCGGAAGCCCGACCAAATTTTCGGAAGCCTCGGCCATCATACCTTCGCACGTCCATTTCATTACGATATCAGAACGAGTGACGATCCCGATTTTCGTGGTCTACAAATACGCCGCCCCCGCCTCCTCGGCGAAGCGTTCCGGCGGGCCCTCCCACACGATCCTGGCATGTTCCAGCACATACACACGGTCCGCATGCGGTAGGGCGAAGGTCACGTTCTGCTCACCCAGCAGGACGGTGATCGGCGTGGTGTTGCGCAGCAATTCCAGCGCGTTGGAAATCTGCTCCAGGATCACCGGCGCGAGCCCCAGCGTGGGCTCGTCCAGGATCAGCAGTTTCGGCTTCATCATCAGCGAACGGGCGATGGCCAGCATCTGCTGCTCCCCGCCGCTCATCGTACGCGCCGCCTGCCGCTCGCGGTCGCGAAGGCGGGGGAACAGTTCGAACAGCCATTCCAGCTGCCGCGCCGCCTCGGCGTTCGGCAGATGCTGGCCGGCGAGATCGAGATTTTCCCGCACGCTCAGATCGCCGAACAATTCCCGCGTCTCGGGGCATTGCACGATCCCGGCCCGCGCGATCGCCGCCCCGGTGCGGCCGCGCAGCGAATGACCCTCCCACGTCACGGTTCCGCTATAGGGCACGAGGCCGGAGATGGCGTTGAACAGCGTCGTCTTTCCGGCGCCGTTGAGGCCGACGACGGAGACGAACTCGCCCTCGTCGACATGGATCGACACCTGCTCCAGCGCCTGGGCCTTGCCGTAGAGCACGTCCACGCAATTGACCTGGAGCAGCGGGGCCGGGCCCGCCTTGCGGGCGGGGCGGCTCGCCACCTCGATCCCGCCGCCGAGATAGACGCGGCGCACGGTGGGGTCCCGCGTCACCTCCTCGGCGGTGCCCTCGGCGATGCGCTCGCCGAGATACATGGCGAACACCCGGTCCACCAGGGCGGCGACGCTCTTGACGTTGTGGTCCACCAGCAGCACCGCGCGGCCATCCTCGCGGAACGCGGCGATCAGATCGCAGAAGGCGCGCACCTCGCCCGAGGTCAGTCCGGCGAAGGGCTCGTCGATCAGCACCACCAGCGGATCCCTCGCGATCGCCTTGGCCAGTTCCATCCGGCGCAGATCGGCGAAGGGCAGCGTCGAGGGGCGGCGATGCAGCACCGCGCCGAGACCGACCTTCTCGGCGATGGCCCGCGCCTGCTCGGCCACATGCCGGTCCGCCGCCAGCTTCAGCAGGCTGTCGGGCAGCAGGGCCAGCATGATGTTTTCCAGCACCGTCTGGCGGTGCAGCGGGCGGGAGTGCTGGAACACGATGCCGACGCCCTGCCGCGCGATGCGGTGCGTCGGCCATCCGGCGACGTCCACTCCCGCGATCCGCACCGCGCCGGCGTTGGGTCGCTCCAGCCCCATGATGAGTTTCATGACGGTGGATTTGCCCGAGCCGTTCGGCCCGATCAGGCCGAGGATCTCACCCGCGCCGATGCTGAACGAGATGTCCTTCGCCGCCACCAGCCCGCCGAAGCGCTTGCTCAATCCCTGCACGTCCAGCAACGGAACGCTGGCGAGCGTGCCGCCCGCCGGAAGGGGCCGCTCGGCCATTTCGTTCATGCCCGTTCCCTCCGGCTCAGCAGATATCCCAGCAGCCCGTCCGGCAGGAACAGGATCACCGCCAGCGCGGCGGCGGAGACGACGAAGGTGCTGAGTTGGCCCAGGGGGCGCAGCGCCTCGCCGGCCAGGATCAGCAGGATGGAGCCGAGGGCCGCGCCCAGGATCGTCCGCCGCCCGCCCATCACGGCGGCGATGATCACCTGCACGCCCACGGCGATGTCGATGACGGTGCCAACCGACGCGGTGCCGAGGTAGAACACCAGCATCGCGCCGGCGAGGCCGGAGAACACCGCGCTGATGCAGAACGCCGCCAGCTTGTGCTTCACCACGTTGAAGCCGAGCGCCGACGCACCGATCCGGTCCTGCCCGCTCGCCTGGAGGATCAGCCCGACCGAGGAGCGGGACAGCGTGAACAGGATCAGCCCCGACACGGTCATGAAGCCGAGTGCGTACCAGTAATTCGTGCCGGCATCCATCGACAGGATATCGTCCATGGTCAGCCCGATCTCCCCGCCGGTGATTGAGGCGAAGATCACGATCACCTGCTGGAGCAGCAGCACGGCGACCAGCGTCACCAGGCCGAAATACGGGCCTGTCAGCCGCAGCGCGGGCACCGCCAGCACCAGCCCGCCGAGCAATGCGGCGGCGGCGCCGGCGATCAGGCAGGCCCAGATCGGCCAGCCCTGCGCGTTCAGCAGCCCCGCGGCATAGGCGCCGCTGCCGATCAGGAAGGTGGGGCCGAAATTCACCTCGTTGGCGAAGCCGAACAGCAAATCCCACGACATGGCGAAGACGCCGAAATAATACCCGACCGTGAGGATGCCGAGGATATAGCCCGAGACGCCGAACGGCAGCAGCGCCAGCGCGAGCAGCGCCGCGAGCGATACCCAGGCGAGCGGGGAAGCCAGAAGGTTCCGCATCAGCCCGCTCCCTACCGCCGGCCCAGCAGCCCTTGCGGGCGGAAATACACCACCAGCACGAGCAGGATCAGCGCGGGCATCGAGCGGATGGTGGGCGAAACGAGATAGGCGGTCAGTGTCTCCAGATAGCCGACGACATAGGCCGCGAGCAGCGAGCCCGAGACGCTGCCGAGGCCGCCCAGCACCACGATGGAGAAGGCGCTCGCGGTGAGTTGCCCGGATTGCTCCGAACTGGCGCCGAGGAACGTCGCCAGAAGCACCCCGGCGATACCTGCCAGCACGCCGTAGATCGCCCAGACCATGAGATAGACATTCGACAGTTCGAAACCGAGCAGCGTGAGGCCGCGCGGGTTGATCGACGCGGCGAGCAACACCCGCCCCGGCTTGGTGCGATTGACCAGCAGCCACAACAGCCCGATCGCCGTCCAGCAGATCACCGCGATGAGCAATTCGTTGGTGGGCGTGCGCACCCCGCCAATGCCGATGACGCCCTCGATCAGCGGGCGCACCGTCTTGGGATTGTCGGTGTAGAAATACGCGATCGCCTCGCGGAGCATGATGCCCCATAGCAAGGTGCCGGTGAGGACGAAGATCTCCTTCTCCGCCGACGGGATCGCCCGCGCCTGCTGGATGGGCCGCACCACGAGGAAATAGGTGACGAACGCCGTCACTAGCCCGGCGACAACCCCCGCCGCCGCGCCGACCCAGGAACCGGCGCCGTAGGTGCCCGACACCACCCAGGCGGTGACGGCGGCCACCACCATGGTGGCGCCGTGCGCGAGATTCAGCACGCCCGAGACGCCGAACATGAGCGTGAAGCCGATGGCCCCGAGGCCGTAAAGGGCGCTGATCGCGAAGCCGTCGATCAGGATCTGCAATGCCAGCATGAACGCTCCCACCCGGCCGCCGATGCGACCGCGTCAACCTTGCCGGGTATGTCGCCCGGACCCGCCTCGCGGATCCGGGCGGATCGCTTCAGCCCTTGACCGGCTGAAGATGGACGAAGGCGGGGAATTTCAGTTGCGCGCCCGCGGCCGGCTTGGGCCACAGCGTCACCTGTTTGCCGTCCTGCCATTGCAGGGTCACGCCGGTCACGAACTCGGGGCCGTATTTCATCGCGTGCGTGAACGGGTCATCCTTCCCGTAGAACTGCACGCGGCCGATGGTGCCCACGTAGTCGGTGTGTTCCAGCGCATCGACTAGCTTCTCCGGGTCCGTCGATCCGGCGCGTTTGACCGCCTCGGCGATGACGTTCACCGCGTCGTTGGTGGAAAAGCCTGTGTAGGGCGGCGGCTCGCCGAAGCGCTTGGTGTATTCGGCCATGAAGGGCTGCGTCTTGGCCGTCAGCGTGGCGCCCTCGGCGGCGGCGGACTGCGTCACCACGCCGGCGGCGGAGCCGTTGGTGTCTTTCCAGAACGTGCCCGATGTCGCCTGGCTGGACTGGCCGACCATCGGGATCGGCACCTGCTGCTGCGCCCATTGCACGGTCGGCTGGACGCCGACATGGCTGATCCCGGTGACGATGATGTCGGGGTTCTGTCCCTCGATCTTGTTGTACAGCGGCGTGAAGTCCGACGTGTCGGGCGAGAAGCGGACGTGGTCGAGCACCTTGATGCCGATCTTGGGCAGGCAGGCGAGGTATTCGTTGTCCAGCGGCGTCGTCCAGGCGGCATCCTCGCTGAACACCACGGCGGTCTTGATCTCGTATTTCGACAGCAGGATCGACTTAATGGCGTCGCAGGCGGAATCGGCGACGAACGCCGACGTCATCCATTCATGGAACGTGTATTTGTTCTTGGCGTAGTCATCATGGACATGCTTGCTGATGTCGTTGCTGGCGGCACCCGTGGTGATGAACGGCGTGTGGGTGCGGGCCGCCCAGGGCTGGAGCGCCAGCGCCACCTCGCTGATATAGGTGCCGATCACCGCCACCACCTTGTCCTGGCTGGTGGCGCGCTGGAAGGCGCGCACGGCGTCGGCGGCGGAGGAGTGATCGTCATAGATCACCAGTTCGATTTTGCGCCCATCGACGCCGCCCGCCGCGTTGATCGCGTCGGCGGCCATTTGCGCGCCCTTGCTGATGCCGGCGCCGGCGATGGCCGATTCCTCGGCGATCACGCCGATCCGGATTGGCTCCTTGGTCTGCGCCCGGGCCGGCGCGGGGATCGCGCAGGTGAATGCGGTAGCAAGCGCGGTGGCGGCCAGAAGGCCGGCCTTGTTGTGGAATCGGGATCCGAAGCGGTCGTTCATATTCACCTCCCCTGACCGGTCTGCCGCCTCGTGGATGGGCGTTACGACGGTCTTCCAGAGATTGTGCGCCATGGATTGTAACTTTGCGCAAGAGACAGACGCGTCCCGGCACTAAAATTTACGCAACCCGATGCGGAAACCGTTCTTTGTTGCGCCGCACAACACCGGCGTCCGTCGCGCGGGGCTCGCGCCCCTGCCCTGACTCAGACGGCTGGGAAGCCATCCCGCGCTGCGCTAAGTGTTGTTGTCATGACACCCTGGACCCCTTCCACCTGGCGCACCCGTCCGATCCGCCAGGTGCCGGCCTACCCGGATCCCGCCCGCCTCACGGCGATGGAGGAGAAGCTCGGCCGCTACCCGCCGCTGGTATTCGCCGGTGAGGCGCGGCGGCTGAAGGCCTCTCTGGCGCAAGTGGCTGAGGGCCGGGCGATCGTGCTCCAGGGCGGCGATTGCGCGGAAAGCTTCGGCGACTTCACCGCCAACGTGATCCGCGACACGTTCCGCGTGCTGCTGCAAATGGCCGTCGTGCTGACCTTCGGGGCGCGCGTGCCGGTCGTGAAAATGGGCCGCATGGCCGGTCAGTATGCCAAGCCGCGCAGCAGCGACACCGAGACGGTCGATGGCGAGACGCTGCCCAGCTATCGCGGCGACATCGTCAATGGCCCCGACTTCACGCCCGAGGCGCGCATCCCCGATCCGGCGCGCATGGAGACCGGCTATTTCCATTCGGCGGGCGCGCTGAACCTGCTGCGCGCCTTCGCCTCGGGCGGCTATGCCGATTTGCATGAGGTCCATCGCTGGAATCTCGGTTTCGTCGCCCGCTCGCCGCTGGCGGCCCGCTACCAGGATTTGTCGAGCCGGATCGACGAGACGCTGGGCTTCATGCAGGCCTGCGGGGTCACCTCCAGCAACTCGCCGCAGATCCGCGAGACGGATTTCTACACCAGCCACGAGGCGCTGCTGCTGCCTTATGAGCAGGCGCTGACCCGCATCGACAGCACGTCGGGCGATTGGTACGCCTGCTCGGCGCATTTCCTGTGGATCGGCGATCGCACCCGTCAATTGGATGGCGCGCATGTGGAGTTTCTGCGCGGGGTGAAGAACCCGATCGGCCTGAAGGTCGGCCCCTCCACGCAGCCCGACGAGATGTTGCGGCTGATCGACGTGCTCAACCCGGCCAACGAGCCCGGCCGGCTGACGCTGATCAGCCGGATGGGGGCGGAGAAGGTGGATCGCCTGCTGCCGCCGCTGCTGCGCGCGGTGCGCCGCGAGGGCCGCAACGTGGTGTGGCTCTGCGATCCGATGCACGGCAACACGCATTCAACCAATACCGGGCTGAAAACCCGCAGCTTCGATGCGATCCTGAGCGAGGTGCGCGGTTTCTTCGACGCGCATGCCGCCGAGGGGAGCTGGGCCGGCGGCGTGCATGTCGAGATGACCGGGCGCGAGGTCACCGAATGCATCGGTGGCGCGCATGGCCTGTCCTATGTGGACCTCGCCGAGCGGTATGAGACGTTCTGCGACCCGCGGCTCAACGCCGAGCAGTCGCTGGAACTCGCCTTCCTGGTCGCCGAGGAACTGAAGGCGCGGCGCGCGCCCGCGCATCAGCCGGCGGCCCAGGCCGCGCAATAGAACGATCGAACCCGGGCGCCGAGAACGGACGAGACCCATGGACCACATCCAAGCGCCCGATCCGACGCGCGACATCGCCGCGCGCACCGACGTGTATTTCAACCGCACCCGCGCCGTGGTGCGCCGCTTCGGCGACCGCACCGTGACCTATGCGGTGTTCCTCCGCCGCCCCGTGATCTCCGCGCCGCGCCTGATGCTGGACTGGCTCGCCACCGTGGCCGAGGCGCGTGACACGCGGTTCGAGATCGACGTGACCCACCCCGAGGGAAGCTGGACGGGCGCGGGCGAGCCGATCGTCTACATCACCGGCAGCATGATCGAACTCACCGATCTGGAGACGATCTTCCTTCAGAAGCTCGGCCCGTGCTGCGTGGCCGCGCATAACGCCTATCAGATGGCGCTCGCGCTGCCGAAGGTGGCGTTCCTCGCGATGGACGCGCGCCACTGCGCGGGGGCGGAGATGCAGGAGATGATGGCGTATGCCGCCTCGGTCGGCAGCGCGGCGGCGCAGCGCGAGGGCGCGATCGGCTTCATCGGCAACGCCACCGACGGCACGGCGCATTATTTCGGCGCGCCCGCCGGAAAGGGCACCATGCCGCACGCCCTGATCGGCTATGCCGGGTCCACCGTCCGCGCCGCCGAGATGTTTCAGGAGACCTTCCCCGACGAGCAACTGGTCGTGCTGGTGGATTATTTCGGCCGCGAGGTGACCGATGGGCTGGCGGTCGCGCGGCGGTTCCCGGATCTGGCCGCCGCCGGCCGCCTCGCCGTGCGGCTGGACACGCATGGCGGGCGGTTCCTCGAAGGCCTCGATCCGGCCGAGAGCTATGCGGTGCTGGAGCGCCGCGCCCCCGGCGCCATCCGCCGCTACCGGAGCGAAACGGAACTGCGCTACCTCGTGGGCACCGGCGTCTCCGCCGCCGCGATCTGGCGCATGCGCGAGGAACTCGACGCGGCCGGGTTTCCGAAGGTGAAGATCACGGCGTCGTCCGGGTTCGGCGTGGACAAATGCCGCGTCATGGCCGATGCGAATGCCCCGATCGACACGGTGGGCACGGGAAGCTTCATCCCCGACCATTGGGGCGAGACCTACGCCACGGCGGATATCGTCGCCTATGACGGGCAGCCGATGGTGAAGGTCGGCCGCGAGTTCCTGCTCAAGCAAAACGGCGCGCGCACGCGCGCGACGGGCTGAGCGGCGGCGGCGCGCTGAGTATATCGACCCGCAGAGCGCGTTCGCGCCTGGCCGGACCGAGGGCGAGAATCGCGGCCCCATCGGTCCATCGCACCTTCGCCGCGCCATGCGTCTCAATGGCGTGGAACCCGTCCGCCAGCCGCCCGTCCGCCAGTGGCACAGGCCGCCCATCCAGCGTGATGCCGCCGACCAACACACCGAGCCTTCGGGCATCCCCGGCGGGCCGGAACGTGGACGAGACCAGCCGGACGATCGAAATATCGCCCGGTATGGAGATATTGACGGGTCCCGCTCCCGCGAGCGTCACGTCGAGCGGGAGGGATAGCGGATGCCCGAGCGCCAGGGCCCGTTGGGCGAGGCGTGTTCGCACGGCGTCCAGAACCGGCCCGTCCTCCACCAGCGGGGCGCAGGCATTCTCGGTCCATGCCGCCGCCGCGCCACGCCCGAAGCTGGCGCGCAACGCGGCCACCGGCGCGTTGGCGAAGGCGGCGCGATTGCCGGTGTCGAGGTAGCTTTCGGCGGGCAAGTCCTCCGCGAGCAGGATGTCGTGGCTGGCGAGTTCCACGTGCCAGTAAGTGATGGCGGGCACACGCGCGTCCACGACGGTGGCATCGTTGACGAAGCGGCGCGCCGGGATCAGCACGCCATCGACAAAAACCGCGTGCTCGGGCGACAGCACCAGATCGCGGCGTGGGAGCCCCGGGCCGAAGGCATGGGCGCGGATGCGGATCGGGTGGCGGTATGTGGGAGCCGATCGCGCATCGAAACGGACATGGCGATGGCCGATCCAGATCACTTCCCGCGCCCGGCCGCCCAGTGTCAGCACGAGGTCCCCTTCCCGCAGCGTCTCCACGGCCCGATCGCCGCGCGGCGTCGCGATGCGTGTGCCCGCTGCGTAGCAGGCGGCGAACCCGGTCGCGACGGCGGACTGGGCGCTTTGGGAATTCTGAAGATCGAATGGGTCGCCGCTGGGGCTGGGATGCCAGTTCCAGAGATAGGCCCCGGCCAATGCTCCGTCGCCGTTCTGTCCCCAGGCTTCGAAGAAGGCCTGATACAAACTGGCCTGCAGCGTCGGGTCCGCCGTCGCGTTGTCCGCCGAACCGTTTTGCGCATAGCCCGGGTCCGCCGGATCGATCGCCGCGTCGCTGGAGTCGCCATAGCCGATTTCCGTGAACAACAGGGGCTTGCCGGTGGCGGCCGCGACACTTTCGTAATAGCTGATCAACGACTGATTGCCGGTGACCGACAGCGTTTCCTTGTCGGTCGGTATCGCGGTCCAGCCCGCGATCAGTTGGCTCAAGGTCGGCGCGGCGAGATCGGAGATCGGCGCGTATTCGTCGATCCCGACATAGTCGAGTTGATTCCAGAAACTCACCTGGGTCGTCAGATTGCCGGTTCCGGCGGGCAGGTTGGACCCGGCACCCACCCAGGGCGACACATCGTCGTTCCACAGCGCCGCATAGGTCAGCTTGCCGCCGTAGACGGCGCGGACGGCGGAGATGATATCCGTCCAGTACGACAGGTAGGCGGGCCCGGTCAGCTGGTCGAGTTCGCAGCCGATGCAGAAGATCGATGCGCCGTTCGCCTGCGCGACCTTGGCTTCCTCGACGATTATCTGTTTGTAGCTGGCGAAGAAGCTGGAGACGCTGGTTGGATTGTAGAGCGTGCGCGGGGTGCCGGCGGGATAGTTGCCGTTCATCGGGTTGCTCTGGCCGGAGGCGCCGGGCAGGAAATCGATGGTCGGCTTGAGCATGACCGACAGCCCGAGCTTCGTGGCCTCGCCCATCGCGGTGGCGACATCCGCGTCGCTCTCGGTGGCGCCGCCGGAGACGGCGTCCGCGTAGACCGTCGAGTTCTCCGCGTCGATACCGAAATCCGACCCTTCCGCGACCGCGTTGGCGCCCAGCGCGGCAACTGAAGGCAGCGAGTCGGCGGCGGCGTAGGAGCCGTAGCTATAGGCGCCGTAGCTCACCGCCTTGATCGTCAGCGTCTCGCCGGTCTGGGATGACATGGGCGTGGGAGAAGTCGTGACGACGAAGGCCTGGGTGGAAGCGGTGTCCGACGGATCGGCGGTATCGTCGTCGCCGTATGCGAGCGCGGGCTGATCTGGGTGCCGATGATGTCCGCGGCCGGATCGGTTATCGGAAGCCATTTCGTCGCCCTACGCCGTTCCGGTTCCTCCTCTAGACCACCACGGGAGCGTCGTTTCGTGTCAAGCAATAAGTCGAATATTTGACACGAATCACGCCAGCGCGGATGCTGGCCAAGCGCTCGGCATTGCCGGCGGCTCATCGGATTTCAGCATCGCGACCTCGATGCGCAGGATGCGATGGGACGGAGCGCGCCCGGTCGCCAGGGTCGCGGCGCCATCCGTCCAGCGCACCCGCGCGGGGCCGTGCGTCTCGATGGCGTGGAACCCGTCCGCGAGGAGGCTGTCCTCCAGCGGAACGGCGACGCCATCGACCCGTATGGCCGTGACCAGCGCGCCCAGGCGGCGCCCGTCCTCGGGGGGGCGCGCAGTGCCGGAGACGAGGCGCACGATCTCAACTTCACCGGGCACCACGACCCGCGTCGATCCGATCCGCGAAAGCAGGACGTCGAGCGTCACCGGCAGCGCGCGGCCAAGCGCCTCAGCGCGCGCGGCGAGGCGCGCCCGCGCCTCTTGCGGGATGGGGCCCTCCTCCACCAGTTCCGCGCAGGCGTGCTCTGCCCAGACGCGCCCGGGATCGCGCTCGAAACTGGCCTGGAGCATCGTCACGCCCGCGTTCGCGAAGGCGGCACGGTTGCCGGTGTCGAGATAGCTTTCGGCGGGCAGACCCTCCGCCAGAAGGATGTCGTGCGTCGCCAGTTCCACATGCCAGTAGACGACCGAGGCCACCGTTTCGCGCAGGATCGTGGCGCCGTTCACCAGACGGCGGATCGGGATCAGCACGCCCTCGACGAACACCGCGTGATCGGGTGAGAGAACCAGATCGCGACGGGGCTGGCCCGGGGCGAAGGCATCGGCGCGGATGCGGATCGGGTGCGGCTGCGGCACGTCCGATCGCGCGGCGAAGCGGATCCGCCGATGGCCGAGCCAGGTCACGGGGCGCGCGACGCCCGATGCGGTCAGCACCAGATCGCCGGCTTGCAGCGTTTCGACCGCGACCTCGCCCTCCGGCGTGGCGATCAGCGTGCCGGCTGCGTAGCACGCGGCATAGCCGGTCGCGACGGACGTTTCGGCCGGAACGCCGTCCACCTGGAATGGGCTGGATGTGTTGGTGCTGTCCAACGGCTCCCAGTTCCACAGATACGTTCCCGCCAGGGACGAATTGCCGTCCTGCTGCCACGCGTCGAAGAACGCCGTGTAAAGATTCGCCTGGAGCGTGGGGTCGGCCGTCGCGTTGTCGGGATTGCCGTCCTGATCGTAGCCGGGGACGGCGGGATTGATGGCGGCGTCGGAGGAATCGGCATAACCGAGTTCGGTGAACAGCAGCGGCATGTTCAGCGTCGCTGAGATGCCCTCGTAGTAACTAATCAGCGATTGCTGACCGGTGACGTCCTTCGTGAGAGCGTCGGTGGGCGTCTGCGTCCAGCCCTTGACCAGGGTCGCCACGCTTGGGTTGGTCTTGTCCGAGATCGGCGCGTATTCGTCGATGCCGACATAGTCGAGCTGACTCCAGAAGCTGATCTGCGTGGTGATGTCGCCGGTGCCCGCGGCCAGGCCGGACCCGCCATATTGCCAGGGCGACTGCGAATCGTCCCACAGCGCCGAGTAGGTGAGCTTGCCGGTGAACACCTGCTTCACGTCGGTGATGAGCGTGTCCCAGTAGCTTTCGTAGGACGGGCCGGTGATCTGATCGAGTTCGGTGCCGATACAGAACAGCTGCGCGCCGTTCTGCTGCGCGAGCGTCGCCTCCTGCACCATCAGATTCGTGTAGCTGGCGAAGAAACTGTTCGCCCCAGCCGATCCGGCGGCGCCAGGATTGAAATAAGCGCGGAACTCGCTGGCGCTGTAGTCACCGTTCTTCGGATTCGGGGCGCTCGAATCGCTGGAACTCGCCGGCAGGAAGTCGATGAGCGGGCGAACCATCACCGACAGGCCATCATTCACAGCTTCATCGGCCGCGGCGGCGACATTCGTGTCGCTTTCGGTGTAGCCGTCGGAGCCGGTGTCCGCATAGACCGTGTTGTCTGCGGCATCGATCCCGTAATCGACGGTCAGCGCGGCGGCGTTGATGTGGTCGGTGGCCAGATCGCTTAGCGAATCCGCGTTCGCGTAGGAGCCGTTGATGTCGGCGACGTAGTTGACGCCCTTGAAGACGAGGTGGAACCCGGACCCTCCCGACCCGACCGGCTGACCCGCCACGATGATGTCGGTTTCGACCATCGGAGCAGGGACCGCGTCCTGGGTATCGACCGGCGTGTCCGCGCTCGCCACGGTGCCTTCGGAATCGCCATGCCGGTGCAAGTGGCCGCCATGCTCATTTGCCGCCATCGATCGCCCCTCCGCTGTGAACCCGCGCGCGGAACGAGATCACGGCATGGCAGGGACCGCCATCGACAAATCGGTTACCGGCGTATTCAGCGGATGACCGGCACCACCGCCTCGTTGCGGCGCAGCGGCGGTAGCGTCCAGGGCGGGTCGTAGAACCACGAGACGGGTTCGCCATCCGGCTTCCATGGGCCGGCGGCGAGCCCCCGGAGCAGTTGAGCCTTCGCGTCCTCGACCGAAGCGGGCGAGATGGAGCCGGAATAACGCAGCGCCGCGTAGGTCTCGGGCGGCACCACGACGATCCGCACCTTCGGATCGTTCGGGACCGGCGCCGTCGCCTCGGTCAGAGCGGCCGGCAGGAAGAAGCGGATCGTCCAGCCGCCATCGGCGGTTGGGGACTGGGCGACCGGCGCGGTCATGTCGATGCGTTGGCTTTTCGGCGCCTGGGCCACCGGCGCGGTCATCGCGATCGAGGCCTTGGCCGCGTTGCCGCCGAAAATGTAGCCGGCCAGCCGGCGGAAACCGGTGCTGCGCGCATCGAGCGCGGTTCCAATGACGGTCGTCTCCGCCGCAAGCCGCGCATCGTAGCGGCGGATTTCGATGGGACCGACATGATCGATGACGCTGTGGCGAGGCTCCTCCACGGTGCGGATACCGAACACCGAGCAGCCGGTGGCGAGGAGGCTGGAAAGCAGTGCGGCCATGGCGGGGGTTCGCATCCTGTTTGGCCCTTTCCCGAATTGTTGTTGGAACGGGATTTGGGATGTTGGTTTCGCGCGCGTGGTTCAGCCAATCCCCAAAAGCGCGGCGAGTTTGCCCCGAACCTCAGCCAGGACATAGGGCGGCACAGCGAGCCCGAGGCTTTCGATCGGTCGTCCCAGCGTGTCGATGCTTCTGACGTGGCTCGTCAGGATCTCGCCCCGGATCGGCAATCCCTCCGGCAGCACGACGCTGGACTCGAAGGGCCTTACTCTGGAGGTGATCGGGCAAACGATCGCGAGGCGAGACGCCTGCCAAAGCGGTGCTGGCGAGACGACCAGGGCAGGCCGCCGGCCACCCTGCTCGCGTCCGAGGCGCGGATCGAAGTCGATCCAGATGAGGTCACCCGCTTCAAGATCGACCAAGCTACTCAACTATTTCACGTCCGCGATCCGGCCCCCAGTCGAAGGCTTCGCGCATGGCTTCGGGGGACATGCCGACAACGAGGTCCTCCAGGCGGTAGCGGGGTCGCCCGACGGAGATGACGATACGGTCGCCCTCTGCTTGCACATCGACCTTCGCGCCCTCCAGCAATCCAAGCCTATTCGCGAATTCCTTCGGAATCCGCATGCCGAGGCTGTTGCCCCAGCGAGCCAATTGAACCTCCATGACACGCTCCACCAGGATATCTAAATGATATCATATGCGCGAGAGATAGCCATCGACCATCGTCCGTTCCACACCAATCACCTCCCCACCCGCCCCCCGACGGCCCTGACCCGATCGAACGCCAGCACGTTCGAGGTTTGCGGCGCGGCGGGGTCGATCAGGACCAGCACGAGGCGGTCGCCGTCGGCGATGAAAAACTCGTTGCGGAGGCCGGCGAGGCAGTCGGTTTTGGCGCGGCGGTCGTTGACGCAGAAGCGGCGGATGCGGCGGTAGGTGCCGGGGCGGATGCGGTCCACCCGCGCCCGCAAAACGGCGTAGCGGGCGGCTGTGGCCGGGTTCGCCGCGTCGAGGATCAGGCTGGGGCCCCAGGCCGCGTCCAGCGCGGCGCGGATCGCGGCGGCGGTGACCGGCCGCGCGTCGAACCCGAAATAATAGCCCGGCGCGTAGTTCCATCGCGCCAGGTCGTCGGGGGAGGCATAGAGCCGCCCGGTCCACTGATAACGCTCGGGCACGGGGGTATCGGGCCAGGCGAGGCTCAAGGTGCCGCCGGTGATCGTCAGCGTGGTGTGTTCCTCGCCATTCGACCACACCCCGATCCATTGGGACGTCGGCTGCGCCCGCGCGGCGAGAGGCAATATCAGCGCCGCCGCGATGACGACCGGCCGCAGGACGCGCCGGAGCAGGCAAGCGAGCGATGGCGGCACGGCGCGGCTCCATGGCGGCCCGGGGAACGATACGCCGCAGCCTAACCGGTCCGGGCCAGACCGGCCATGATCGGGTGTCGGGTTTGATTCCGCCCCTCCGGGCTCCTAGGTTGCGGCGATGTCCGATCCCGATCTGTTTGCCCCCGAGGGCGGCTGGCGCGTGCGAATCCTCGATCTCTCCGGCGGCGCGGAGGACAATATCGTCGAGGAGGTGCGCGGTTTCCCCACGCTGATGCAGGCCAACGCCTTCGCCCGCCGCTACGTGCGCGACAGCGTCGAGCGTTGCCGCGCGCCGGGGATGGCGGCCCGTGACGTGCTGGATGCGTGGTTCGCGTTCGGCGAGGACGCCGAGGTGCTGGACGCCGGCGAGGGGGCCTGGAAAAGCGGCACCGAGCTATCGGATTTCGCCGACCGGCCGGCCGGCGAGGAGGATCGCGACTGGCGCGCGCTCGATCCCAGGCTGGATGAGCCGCTGGACGAGGACGAGCCATGAGCGGCGGCTCTACCCAGATCGTCGTTCGGTTCGCGCCCTCCCCCACCGGGCTGCTGCATGTCGGCAACGCCCGCCCGGCGTTGCTCAACTGGCTGTTCGCCCGCCGCCATGGCGGGCGATTCATCCTGCGCATCGACGACACCGATCTCGCGCGCAGCAAGCCCGAGCATGAAGACGCGATCCGCCAGGACCTCGCCTGGCTCGGCCTCGACTGGGACGAGACGTTCCGCCAGTCCGACCGGCTGGAGAGCTATGCCGCCGCCGCCGAGACGCTGAAGGCGTCGGGCCGGCTGTATCCGTGCTTCGAGAGCGAGGAGGAACTGCGCGCCAAGCGCGAGTTGCGCATCAAGCGGCATCAGCCGCCGGTTTATGACCGGGCGATGCTGAAGCTGACCGCCGAGCAGCGCGAAGCCGCCGAGGCGGGAGGGAAGACCCCGTACTGGCGCTTCAAGCTGAGCGACGGCGAGCGCGACTGGCGGGATTTGGTGCTGGGGCGGCGGCACGTGAAGCTCGGCGCGGTGTCCGACCCGGTGCTGATCCGCGCCGACGGGTCGCCGACCTACACCTTCACCTCGGTGGTGGACGATCTGGCGAGCGGGGTGACGCATGTCATCCGCGGGGAGGATCATGTCACCAACACCGGGGTGCAACTCGACATCGCGGAGGCGCTGGGGGCGCGGGCGGAGCGGTTCGCCTTCGCCCATCTGCCGCTGCTGCTCGACGATCTCGGCGAGAAATTCTCAAAGCGCGCCGGCGGTCTGTCGCTGCGGACGCTGCGCGGCGACGGGATCGAGCCGGAGGCGCTGACCAGCTACCTCGCCCGGCTGGGTTCGTCGGCCGATCCGGAACCGCGTCCGCTGGCGGAACTGGCGGCGGAGTTCGATTTCGGTCGGTTCGGCCATGCCTCGCCGCGCTTCGACACGCGTCAGCTGCTCGCGCTCAACCGCCGCGTGCTGCATGCCGCGCCGTTCGCCCATGTCGCGGCAAGGCTGCCGCCTGGGGCGACGGATGCGTTCTGGCTCGCGGTGCGCGGCAATCTCGACCTGCTGAGCGAGGCACGCGGGCTGTGGGACGTTGTGGCCGGCAGCATCGTCCCGCCGGTGATCGAGGGGGAGGCCGATTTCCTCCACACCGCGCGCGATTTGCTGCCGCAGGAGCCGTGGGACAGCGATGTTTGGACCACCTGGACTCGGGCGCTGAAGGAGGCCACCGGGCGGAGCGGCAAGAAGCTGTTCATGCCGCTGCGGCTTGCCCTCACCGGAGAGGATCACGGCCCCGAACTCAAGGCGCTGCTGCCGCTGATCGGCCGCGCCCGCGCCGCCAGCCGGCTGGCGGTGGCGGCAAGCTGAGTGGCGCCCCTGGCGCGGGCCGCGATCAGTCCGGACGAGATCCGCGCGCTGTTCACCGCGAACACCTGCACCCTTGCACGGCCCTATGCCGAGGATGGCAGCGTCGTTCTCACGCATGTCTCGCCGGATGGCGGGCTGATCAGCGCGGAGGTTCAGGGCACCAAACGCAAGCCCTACAAACTCGGGATCATCATCCGACGCGGCGCCAAGGGCGATCCGAGCGTGTCGGGACGATGCTCCTGCCCGGTCGGTTATAATTGCAAGCACGTCGCGGCCACGCTGATCGCGGCCACGGCGGACGCCGCGCCCTCGTCGCCGGCGATCCCGCCGAACACGCCGCCCGCGCCGCCCCGCCCGGCGAAACCGCCGCCGGAGCCGGAGATGCCGTGGGCGGTCAAGGCCTGGCTGCAACAGCTGAGCGTGACCGCGGTGGACGCCAAGCCCGGCGACGAGCGGCAGCGCCTGTTCTTCATCGCCGACATCGCCACCAATGACCGCCGGTCCCGCGATCTGACGCTGACCCCCGTCGTGGTCAACGTCCTCAAGACCGGCGTGCTGTCGGACAAGTTCCGTCCGTTCAACATACACCATATGGATACTCCAGGCAGTTCCGGTTTCCTCCGCCCGGCGGACCGGGCGGTGCTGCGGCGGCTGCGGCGGCTCGCCTACGCCCAGGGGGAGGAGGCGGAGGAGGCGCTGATCGAGGCGCTGGAGCGGGTGTTCGACAGCGGCAAGGGGCGATGGAGGTCCATGGAGGGCCCGGTGCTGCGCCAGGGGCCCGCGCGCACCGGGCGCACCGTCTGGCGCACCGACGATTCGGGCGCGCAGCGTCCGACCGTGGAACTGCCCGAGGGGCTGCTGCTGATGCGGCTGCCGGAACCCTGGTATGCCGACCCGGCGAGCGGCGAGATCGGGCGGCTCGATCTGGACATGCCGCCCGCGCTCGCCGCCGCGATCCTCAAGGCGCCCGAGGTGCCGCCCGCGCATGCCGCGCGGGTGCGCGCCGAGATCGGCCGGCACTTCCCCCACCTCACTTTGCCCTCGCCGGACGAGTTGCGCGACGCCATCGCGATCGAGGGGCCGCCGCGCCCGCGCCTGTTGCTGCATGACGGCAGCCTGCCGGCCCACCCTCTCGATATCGGGCGCGGCGAATACTACGCGCGGACCCATTCCAGCCCGGTGCGCAGCCCGCTGGCCACGCTGGCCTTCCGCTACGGCCCCCTGCGCCGCGCGCCCGGCCAGCCGCCGGCCACGCTGATGCATGACCGCGTCCTGCACAAGGTGACGCCGGACCGGGCGGCGGAGGCCCAGGCCATCGAGACGCTCGCCGAACTGGGCCTCGCGAGCGTCGCGGAGTGGTATCCCGGCTTCCCCGTCGCGACCCGCGAAGGCGCTCATTTCTTCCCCGACAACCCCGAGGAGGCCTGGGTCGATCTGATGCTCGACGGCGTGCCCCGGCTGCGCGACGCGGGGTGGGAGGTCGAGATCGCGCCGGATTTCCCGCTGCGCATCGCCGCCGCCACCGGGGAGATGACGGCGGCGCTGAAGGAAGGTTCGGGCATCGACTGGTTCGAGCTTGCGCTGGGGATGGAGGTGGACGGGGAGCGGATCGACCTCGCCCCCGCTTTGATCGACCTGCTCTCCCGCCCCGCGCGCCTCGCCCGGGTGCTGGAGACGCCGCCCGATCAGATCGCCGTCTCCGACAAGGTGGTGCTGACGCTGCCGGACGGACGCATGCTGCCGCTGCCGCTCACGCTGCTCCGGCCGATCCTGGTTTCGTTGCTGGAATTGTTCGGCGACCGCCCGCCCAGCGACGGAAAGCTCGGCTTCAACCGCCTCGCCGCCGCCGAACTCGCCGCCCTCGAAGCCGCGAGCGCGGGTGTCGGCGTGGTCTGGACCGGCGGGGATCAGCTGCTGGCGCTGGGGCGGCGGCTGCGCGGCGGCGGCGGCATTCCGCAAGCGGCGATCCCGCCGGGCTTCGCCGCCACGCTGCGCGACTATCAGGCGCGCGGCGTGGACTGGCTGCAATTCCTGCGCGAGGCGGAACTGGGGGGCGTGCTGGCCGACGACATGGGGCTGGGCAAGACCGTGCAGACGCTGGCGCATCTCGCCATCGAGAAGCAAGCCGGCCGGCTCGACCGCCCGGCCCTGATCGTGTGCCCCACCTCGCTGGTGCCGAACTGGGGCCTGGAGGCGGCCCGGTTCGCCCCGGATCTTCGCGTGCTGCCGCTGCATGGCCCGCGCCGGGCCGAGCGGTTTGGCGAGATCGCCGGGCATGACCTGGTGATCAGCACCTACCCGCTGCTGGCGCGCGACAGCGAGGTGCTGGCCGCCCAGCCCTGGCATGTGCTGGTGCTGGACGAGGCGCAGACGATCAAGAACCCCGACGCCGCGACCACGAGGCTGGTGGGATCGCTGGAGGCGCGGCAGCGCATCGCGCTGTCCGGCACGCCCCTGGAGAATCATCTGGGCGAATTGTGGTCGCTGTTCCACTTCCTCGCGCCGGGATTTCTCGGCGATCGCGGCGAGTTCCAGCGCCGCTACCGCACGCCCATCGAGAAGGGTGGGGACGAGACGCAGCGGGCGCGGCTGGTGCGCCGCGTGCGGCCGTTCCTGCTGCGGCGCACCAAGGGGGAGGTGGCGGCCGACCTGCCGCCCAAGACCGAGATCACCGAGGCGATCGAGATGGCTCCGCCGCAGCGCGCCATCTACGAGAGCATCCGCCTCGCCATGCATGCCCGCGTGCGCGAGGCGATCGCCGAGCGGGGGCTGGCGCGATCCGGCATCATCATGCTCGACGCGCTGCTGAAGCTTCGCCAGGCCTGCTGCGACCCGCGCCTGCTGAAGCTGAAATCGGCCAAGGGCAGCGCCGCCGGCTCGGCCAAGCTGGAACGGCTGATGGAGATGGTGCCCGACATGCTGGAGGAGGGCCGCCGCATCCTGCTGTTCTCGCAGTTCACCTCGATGCTCGCGCTGATCCAGGAGGCGCTGACGGCGCGGCGGATCCCCTTCGAACTGCTGACCGGCGACACCACGGACCGCCGCACGCCGGTGGCGCGGTTTCAGGCCGGCGAAGTGAACCTGTTCCTGATCAGCCTGAAGGCCGGCGGAGTGGGGCTGAACCTGACCGGCGCGGACACGGTGATCCATTACGATCCGTGGTGGAACCCGGCGGTGGAGGATCAGGCGACCGACCGCGCCCACCGCATCGGCCAGACGCAGGCCGTGTTCGTCCACAAGCTGATGGTGCTGGGCACGGTGGAGGAGAAGATGGACGCGCTGAAAACCCGCAAGCGCGCGCTGGTGGACAGCATCCTGAGCGATGCCGGGGCGAAGGCATTGAAGCTGAGCGAGGAGGATATCGAGGATCTGTTCGGCGGGTGAGGCGGACGCGGATCGGTTACCTGACACGTCGGGCGCGATGTGCTCGCGCATCGCATCCGGCGGTGTGGGACCCTAATCCGACACGATGCGCGATGTTTTCTTCGTGTCGCGCATCGTCCCATAGACCACGAGCGAGATCAGCACCATTCCGCTCACGTACCAGTAGAACCCCGTCTCCGCGCCCCAATCCTTGAACTGCAGCGCGATCAGCGGTGCCGTGCCGCCGAACAGCGAGGCCGCGATCGCGTAGGGCAGACCCACACCAAGGGCACGCACGCTCGCCGGGAACAGCTCCGCCTTCACCACCGCGTTGATCGAGGTGTAGCCGCTCACGATCACCAGCGCGGCGACGATCAGCAGCGTCGCGGTCGTCGCGTCGCGCGTCGCGGACAGCGCCGTCAGCAGCGGCACCGTGCCCAGCGTGCCAAGCACGCCGAACCACATCAGAACCGGGCGGCGGCCGATCACATCGGAGATGTAGCCGAACAGCGGCTGCATCGCCGCGAACAGCAGCAGCGTGACGAAGGAGATCAGCGTCGCCTGATCGCGCGAGAGCTTCACCGTGTTGACGAGAAACGTCGGCATATAGGTGCTGTAAGTGTAGAACGCCGTGGTGCCGCCCATCGTCAGGCCCAGCACCAGAAAGAACTCTTTCTTGTGGGCCAGCAACTCAGTGAACGGACTCGCGCGCCGCACGACCTTGGCGCGCTCGAATTCGGTGCTCTCGACGAGGTTGCGCCGCAGATACAGGCCGAACAGGGCGCACAACGCGCCCAGCACGAAGGGCACGCGCCAGCCCCAGCTTTCCAGTTGCGGGCCGCTTAGAAGTTGCTGCATCACCAGCAGCGTCAGGCTGCCCAGCACCTGCCCGCCGATCAACGTCACATACTGGAACGAACTGTAGAAGCCGCGATGTTTCGCGCCGGCGATCTCGCTGAGATACGTCGCCGAGGACGCATATTCCCCGCCGAGGGAAATGCCCTGGATCAGGCGCGCGACCAGCAGCAGGATCGGCGCGGCCACGCCGATGGTCGCGTAAGTGGGCAAAACGGCGACGATCAGAGACCCCACGCACATCAGCAGCACCGAGAGCGTCAGCGCGCCGCGCCGGCCGTGCTTGTCGGCAAAGCTGCCGAGAACATAGCCCCCGACGGGGCGGATGAAGAACCCCACGGCGTAGATCGCGAACACGTTGAGGAACTGCGTGGTGGCCGATGCGCTAGCCGGCGAGAACTGTTTGGCGAAATACAGCGCGAAGGAGTTGTAGACGTAGAAATCGTACCACTCGATGAGATTGCCGATCGAACCGCCGAAGATGGCACGAAGGCGGGCCTGCATGGTCATCGGGGCAATGGCTTTGGGGATGGTCTGGCTGGCGGACATGGTTCCTCCAATCTGCAAGACCTTGAGCGGCCCTTCGTGCCTCGGGAGGATAGGGCGCAACTGGATTTCTTGGCTATGGCCCGGTCTGCCAAGGCGTTCCGCAACAGTGACCGCGTCGCTTGCGGTCAGACGGTTCCGCGTAGGGTGGGTTGCGCTTGGGCAACCCACCCTACGTCACAGCGTTAGCGCCGCATGAACCCGCACACCCGCTCCACCAGCCCCGGCATCAGCGGCAATTCGGGCGCGGTGTAAGTGCCGAGATTGGTGACCCGCTCGGCGGGTGCGGCGCGCAGGACGTGGTTCATTCCGTCGATCACGTCGAGCGTCACGCCGGGCCGGGCGCGCGACAGGCGCTCGGCGTCACCGACCGAGACCTGGAGATCCGTCGTCCCCTGGATCACCAGCGCGGGGATGGACGCGAGGGCGAGTTCCGCGACGGGATCGTGGGCGAATGCGGAGATCAGATACGGCTGCACGCTCTCGCGGAACAAGGCCGCGAGACCCTTGGGCGGGTCCGGCACCGTCTCGCCATGTTCCAGCGACACGATCGCCGCCTCGGCCCGGCGGCGCAGCACCGGGGCCATGTCGATCCCACGGAGTTGCTGCCGCAGCAGGTCGGACAGCCGCCGCCCCGGTCCGGCGAGCAGCACCAGCCGGTCGATCCCGCCGCCTTGGGCCGCGATGCTGGCGATCAGGGCGCCCTCGCTGTGGCCGATCAGCGAAACACGAGAGATACGAGGCTGAGCGCGGAGATACGCGGCCCAGCGTCGCGTGTCCTGAACGTAGGTCTCCAGCGTCAGATCCGATTCCTCGTATCCCGCCGCCGCGCTGAGGCCCACGCCGCGCTTGTCGGCGCGCAGGCTGGCGACGCCACAGCCCTCCAGCCCCTCGGCCAGCCGCTTCAGGCTGTCGTTCAGCATCCCCGGCATATCGCCGTTGCGGTCCACCGGTCCGGACCCGGCGATCAGCAGCACGCCCGGAACCGGCCCCTCGCCCGGCGGCATCGCCAGCGTGCCGGCCAGTGGCGCGGGCTGGCCGGGCAGCGTCACGTCACGCTCCGCCGCTCGCGCCACGCCGGTCCCGCACGCCAGCAGGACCAGTAGGACCAGCAGGGCGAGGAGCGATCTCACCCTTGGCGCGACACCGTCTGGTGCGCGGCCAGCGTCGCGATATCGACGATCTGGCTCACCGAGGCCCCCATCGGCACCAACTGCGCGGCATGCGTCAGGCCGATGATCAGCGGGCCGATCGCCCCGCCTCCGCCGAGACGCGGCGCGAGGCGGGAGGTGATGTGGGCGGAATGCAGCCCCGGCATCACCAGGATGTTCGCCGGCCCGGTCAGCCGGCAAAACGGATACAGCGCGCGAACCGACATATCGAGCGCGACATCGGGGCTCATCTCGCCGTCGTACTCGAAATCCACCTTCCTGGCGTCCAGCAATGCGACGGCGCGGCGCATGGCGTCGCCCGTGGGATGCATGGGGTTGCCGAAGGTCGAGTGCGACAGCAGCGCCACGCGCGGCTCGTGGCCCAGCCGGCGAGCCGCCGCCGCCGCGCCGCAGGCGATGGCGGCCAGTTGCTCGGGGTTCGGGCGTTCATGGATCAGCGTGTCGGCGATGAAGATCGTGGTGCCGCGATCGCCGACCATCAGCGTCAGCCCGAACGAGATCTCGCCCGGCGCCTGCTCGATCGCGTGGCCGATATCGTCGAGGCACACGCTCGCCGCGCGTGTCAGTCCGGTCACCATCGCATCGGCGTCGCCGGTGGCGATCATGCAGGCGGCGAACACGTTGCGATCCTGATTGACCATGCGCTGGCAGTCCCGCGCCAGGAAGCCCCGACGCTGGAGCCGCTCGTAGAGGAACTCGGCGTATTTGCGGTTGTTGTGGGACAGCCGCGCATTGTGGATCTCCACGCCATCGACGCGCCCCAGGCCCAGCGAGGCCATGGTGGCGCGCACGCGATCCTCGCGCCCGATCAGAACCGGCGTGCCGTAACCGGCCTGCTGGAAGGCCACGGCGGCGCGGACCATCTTCTCCTCCTCGCCCTCGGCGAACACCACGCGCTTGGGTTCGGCGCGCACGCTCTCCATGATCGCGTCGAGCGCGTTGGCCGTCGGGTCGAGCCGGCCGGACAATTCGCGGGCATAGCGGCGCAGGTCGCGGATCGGGCGGCGGGCCACGCCGCTGTCCATCGCCGCCTTCGCGACCGCCGGCGGCAGGCGGCTGATCAGGCGCGGATCGAAGGCGTTGGGGATGATGTAGTCCGGGCCGAATTGCAGCCGGTGGCCGGTGCCGGCGGTGGAGACCTCGTCGGGCACGTCCTCCCGCGCCAGTTGGGCCAGCGCCTCGGCGGCGGCGATCTTCATCGCCTCGTTGATCGTGCTGGCGCGCGCGTCGAGCGCGCCGCGGAAGATGTAGGGGAAGCCCAGAACGTTGTTGACCTGGTTAGGGTAGTCGCTGCGGCCGGTGGCGATGATCGCGTGCGGGCTGGCGGCGCGCGCCTCCTCGGGCGTGATCTCGGGGTCGGGGTTTGCCATGGCGAAGATGATCGGCTTGTCGGCCATCGCGCGGACCATGTCCTGCGTCAGCGCGCCCTTGGCCGAGAGGCCGAAGAACACGTCGCAGCCCTCCATCGCCTCGCTCAGCGTGCGCCGGCTGGTGGCGGCCGCGTGGGCGGATTTCCACTGGTTCATTCCGGCGGTGCGGCCCTGGTAGACCACGCCCTTGGTGTCGCACAGGATGATGTTGTCGTGGCGCATGCCCATCGCCTTGAGCAGTTCCACGCAGGCGATGGAGGCCGCGCCGGCGCCGTTCACCACCAGCGTGGTGTCGCGCAGATCGCGCCCGGTGAGGTGGCAGGCGTTGATCAGCCCGGCGGCGGCGACGATGGCGGTGCCGTGCTGGTCGTCATGGAACACCGGAATGTCCATCAGCTCGCGCAGCCGGTCCTCGATCACGAAGCACTCGGGCGCCTTGATGTCTTCGAGGTTGATGCCGCCGAAGCTGGGGGCGAGGAAGCGGACGCAGTTGACGAATTCGTCGACGTCTTCGGTGGAGATTTCGAGATCGATGCCGTCGATGTCGGCGAATCGCTTGAACAGCGCGATCTTGC
>Ga0116231_10004656_pt1 | contig 27627 bp, 24 predicted proteins | sample S1TSphgellanicum_2_FD_89695 | JGI IMG/M metagenome (GOLD analysis project Ga0116231, IMG submission 89695) | Host-associated microbial communities from peat moss isolated from Minnesota, USA - S1T2_Fd - Sphagnum magellanicum MG | ecosystem: Host-associated > Plants > Peat moss > Unclassified... | reverse complement strand
AACAAGGGCATCAAAATTTTGAAGAGCCTACAGTTTCTGTGATGGCACCAGGAAGGCCTTCAAAGAAAGCTGGCCAGCCACAGCCAGAATCAAACTTTGTTGTAGACTTGTACAATGGAGTTCCACATGCCGCACACTCATAGACTCCCTCATCATAGTGCTTGTTATACTTCCCTGTTCCTGCCCATCTGACATCCCCACAGCACATAGCCAATTTTACCTCTGGACAACAAGAACCTCAGTCACACAGAACTCAGAGAGACTTGATGAGAATTCAAAACCCTAAAAGAAGAAGAAGAACAACAACAACAACAACAACGAGAAGGAAGAAGAAGAAGAAGCTTCCTCTAGCCAAGGCAGCTTAACTTCTCCTGCCAAGGGTTTTTTGCATGCTTATTCTGCCATAAACTCAAGCAGTCTTTCTCAGACTACTAGCAAGAGGAGGAGAACAAAATACTCCATTTGTTCAACAGTAAGAAGTTATGTACTCACTCTGTGCCCTTCTCACGAAGAATGCGGAACTGCTCAGGGTTAAGAACCGTTCTCCATTCTTCCTCCGATTTCTGCACTTTTGTGCCGCCCGCGGAAGGAGTAGATGCCATGGTTCTGACGAGTCGGCAACGCTGCTGGGCGCAAACCTTGTTGCCACCCCGAGCGGAGAAGCGCAAGGAATTGGCGACGAGGCAAAGAGGAGGAGGGAGTTGATGAGGATGATGATGATGATGAGCAGTAGCAGCAGCAGCAACAGCCACAGCAACAGGAGCTTTGGGTATTGCGAGGCTTAAAGACTTGATCATTTCGTTCTCAAAGGGGAATTGCGAGAAGAAAGAAAAGGATTGCGTGCACTGAAAGAACTCTTTCTTTTGTTTTTTGTTTTTTAAGCTTTTTCTTCTTGGGTTTTGCGCGAAGAGGAGAAGAGGCTAGAGAAAGAGAGAGAGAGAGAGAGGGAGGGAGAGAGAGAGAGAGAGAGAGAGAGAGAGAGAGAAGGGAAAAAAAAAGAAGAGAAAATGCATGTAGTCCACATTTGTCTCAGGAGCCACAAAAGTGTCACTAGGAGATGAGAATATTCCAGTGTTGGGTGTCAACGCAATCCCCTCTTTAAAGTCCTCACAAGCAGCTTTATTTTTTTCTACTTCCGTGAACTTGTAAAATAGACAACAAAGGGTGATGGCTTAAGGGTTAGACGCAAGATCCTCAGTGTGTTTGTAGCATTCGCCTTTGCCAGTGCCCACATCCAATAGACTAGAAATCTTAGCAACTTCCTCCAATTCTTTAGCATCATTCTTAACCATTACATACGAAGCTGCATATGCTTCTTCTTTTTTTCCAGTCAATTGAGACCTTTCTGACATTTCTGTATTGGACATCTCCAGTAGGTGCGTCCACTCTCATATGGCAAGAAGCGTTTCAAAGAATTATATAGTGGGGGGCAGTCTCATCACCGTCCTCTCCCACAGTATTTATTGCCTCCACATCCATAGCCTGCACAAATTTGTGGAAACTCCATCTCTTTGATGTAAATCAAAGTTGCTTGTATTGCCAAAGTTGGAGGTGGGTCTGCATATCCAAGTGTGCCCAGCTCTGGTAGCCAATTAGGGTACCATGCGACAACCTCTGCCAAACCCAGAAGTGAGAACTTTGCACATAGCTAAGTAAGTACAAATACACTCATTTCTTGAAACATGGAGCCATCTCCTCTTCACAGATACATTGTAAAAAAACTTAATTCATAAGATGATAGGATCTCTTGCTATATAGATCCTAGTTTCTTTGTGACAGAAATATAAATCCTTTTTGATCAATTTAAATTAATCATTTTAGTTTTTTTTTGGGGTAAAAAATCAAAGAAAATAAATTTATATTAAGTATCATGCTTAGTGTCGGAGAAAGTATATGGATACCATCTTTGAAGATAAAAGAAGATCACTAAAAGTATATGGATACCATCTTTGAAGATAAAAGAAGATCACTATTGAATCCTAACTTGTGTTTTTACACAATTTGTTTTGTGTAAAAATTATGATTACAACATATTCTTATATGAGGTTTTTGTCAAAAATGTAAGTCATTTGGTTACATAGAATCAATAGCAACTTTTCTTCTTCAATATGCATCTTAACAACTTAATTACCAAAAAATATAAAACAAATTATTCACAAATTATGGTAGTCTTTGTTTAATATCAAATTAAATCCATGAACCAATCAATGCCTCACAGTTATATTATTCGTAAGGTTGTTGATGAGTCATAATATTACCATAACATAAAAGACGTATGAGAAACCCTTTTACCATATGAAAAGTGACAAAATGTTATAATAATCCAGTTTCGAAAATAAATAATCATACCTTGCACATCCTTGCAAGTTTCCTCTCACTCCTTTTCAAACATATAAATGTTTTTTTGATAAAAAAATATATTTGATAACTAGAATTTTAGACTAAATTTTTTTTTGATACAAAATTATATTTGATAACTAGAATTTTAGATGCATTAGGTATTAGTAGTTCCATTTTGGAGAGTTATAAAAATTGTTAGAAAGAATCAACGCCCTGTGTTAAAACCCCACATGCAAATGTGTGTTTAGACCAAGGGTTTTAGTTTACATGAGCTTGTAACACTTAGCCATTTTCAAGAGTACATGCCTTATTTGGCTTGTAAATATAAAGGCCAATTTAAATGTAACAAGATGTTGATTTTTTTTATTAAAAAAAACAATTCGTGTTCGGTGACCATTATTTCAACCAAATACACATATTAACTTTGTAAGTAAACTCTTGGGACATGATTCCTAAAGTTTTTCAAAGGAAGGACTAGCATTGAATGTCCTTTATTGGTATTTGTATGAAGCCCAATAGGCTTATGTTTAAAAAAAAATTGGACCCATCTATGTGCATTCATAAATTTTTAACTCTTATCATAAAGCCTAGAAGGGTGACCAAAAAAGACATTTTTCAAAATTTTCAATGGCCTTGCTAGGGCACACCCTTGAAGAAACTAGTGATTTTTACATAGATATGGATTCTTTTATCGAATTTCAACAAAGTTATTGGCGTTTCTTGGGCTTCAAGACAAGCTTGAAATGCTTCTTGAGATTGTAGCTACTCTAATTAAAAGGATTCAAACTTTGAACAATTTTAAAGGCTTGAAATTTTTTTCGATCAATTTTCCTTTCATGGACACCCCAAAATCATTAGCCAATTTATAGACATTTGTCGTTATTTTTTATTCGATCCACATGGAGCCTAAATATATTATCAATTTAGTTTAACCTTTGTAATCAACAATTAATGTATTGAAACCCATTTTATTGACCTTTAAACCAAGTAAAAGTAAAGTTAACTTAATTTGAATTCAAATTCATCTTTCATAGGAATTTCAAACATGATTTCTTTAATTAATCTAGCTTAACTTTTAGAGCCTTTGTTTTTGGAACCTTATGCTTTTGATATTTAGGGCAATGTTAATTGAATGAAATACATGGTCATTAGGTGATGCCTTAGTGATCACTCTTCATGCAAAGATGTTATTGATTGTATGTAGTTTCACATTCATGAATCTTTTCGATATTTCAAACTCCTTCCTTAAGGTTTGTTTGAAATGGCTTTGCAAAGTAAATAACACCACTAAAATACAAAAAATTCCTACAATCAACTAGAATGGTATGCCTTTTAGTTTTTTCCAATGGAAAACTTGCTTTAATTTTGAGTAGTTGGGAGTGAGACTTTTATTCATTCACACTAATATCAAGGTACAATTATCAAATATGAATGATTTGTTTTGTAATTTGTTCAATCTCACTATTTTAACAAGTTGCATAGGAGTTCAATCCTTGAAGTGGAAGATCTTGATTCTTACATCAAAAAACTTGCAAGACCCATCATTACAATCAAGGTCTTGGGCATCACTACATTCAACTACCCAAATGCATCTAAATTCATATTTTAGACAAGGATTTAGCTACAAGAATTCATTTGAATCCTTATTTTGGAAAAGGATGGTGACATTTATGTCATTATGTTTTTATGCACCCTATTATGGCTTACCAAATCAATGTCATAAATGTTGGGGCATAAGCATGTTGAAGTAGGCCAAAAAAGTATCTGAATAATGTAGAAAAATAGAATTGTCAATTTTGGAGGTTAAAAAGTAGGACACATTCTTGAATTACATGAGCATATGTAATATGACATGAAAAAGTTTTTAAAAGCTTAAAATGTTGTGTTTAGTTTTTTTCCAACCTATTTTCACTCACTTTTTTTGATTTGGTGCTATTGTTCCACTTTGCACAAAGTAGACATATAGTATAATCATAACCTTTCATTTTTGAAATTCGTTTTTATGGCTCCCTTAAAGAATGTTTAAAACATGTTTTTTATCATGTTACAAACACAAAATGCACTTATAATTCAAATTGAAAAATAAATTTTTAGTGCTTTAGACCTATGTAAGGAAAAGCTTAATTTTCAAGGGTTTAACATTGTCAAAATTGAAATATTCAAGTTTGAAAAGATGTATATCAAACATTAATAACACATCATTTGAATAATTTGATTTGAAAATAATATCAAATATCAACTTGCAATAAATAAATAAAACATTTTGGATAATAATATGAATTGGGGATGATCATATATGGTTTATTTAATATGGATAGTACACCAAAATTTTTATAACATTGGCAAAAGTCTTAAAATTCAAAATCTATTTTTCATTATTTTAATTTTTTTGAGCAAGGATCACCAATTAGCCTACTTTAACATGCTTGTGCCCGTTGTCACTTTGGCCATTTGGTAAGTCATGCCCCATCTTTCACCCACCTTTGATGATTCAAAAGAATAAAACATTATTAATATTACCTTTTAGAGTCCAACAAGTTCCAACTTCTTATGAAAGAACTAACTTGTTGCAAAGAATCTAGAAATTAATTTTTTTTTATAGAAGTCTAGTAACTTGGGATTGGGAGTCCCCACAACAAAACTATTACAAGAAACAAGGTGGTAATTATCATCTTTGGAAATTCCAAAAATAAATTTTTGCTTGAAAATAATTCAAAAATGACACAAAAGATTGAAAAAACTATCATTATAAGCACTATTACTCCTAATGCCATTTTGACTATTGCTCATTGACTACCGCTTGTGGTTTTACAATGTTACAACAAAATTTCCATTGCAATAAATGATCCCATTGCAATAAAAGATCATTTATTTTGTTACAACTTGGATTTAACATAGTAAAATGTAGTTTACCCTCCTACAAACATAGATCCAAAGAGTAAAACAATATTATTTCTTATTACACTTCATGAAAATTTATTTTTAAAAGAATGTACAAATTGACCCATCAATTTGGCACCCCATTTAGTTGTTACATTATAGAAAATTCAACAATTTCTGAACATGATCTGTTGTAGTGAAACTAACATGTGATTCATCAAACTAAGTGAAAGAAATTATCAACTTCTATTAAGTGCCATTTTAAGAAGGTAACTTTCAAACAAATAATATAATTGCAAGATACTCCAAAAGAGGGATCTAGTTAAGCCTTGTTATATGCTTCCTAGGCTTGATTACAATGGCCTAACATGCATACTTGATGGTTTAAGTTGAAATTATTTATTGTTAGACACATGGGACTAAGGACTATGAGGAGGATAAATCTTGCTAATTAGAGTATCTATTTAAGGTGTAATAACAAATACTATAGTTTTAAATATGAAGAGATTTGGGAATTTGGGGACATATATTTTTGTAAACTTTTTGCTCATCTCCTTTTTTTTAATACATAATGTTCTCTTTGCAATTTTGTACAATATAGGTTAATCTTGGCATTCTTTCTCATTTAGGGTTAGAAAATGTACTTGTATCCCAAATGATGAGAATGCAATCAATTTCACCCAAAATGAAGAAAATAACATAACATTATGATGGTATTACAAATATCCTTCTCACGGTAGATTAAAAGTTGTAATCAAAATGATTATGTTACGAATGCCCTTGAGTTTTCAATTAGAGTAAAATGCCAATGCAAACACTTATGAGTATTTATATTAGAGTTTGTAATCAAAATGAAGGTGTTGCATTTAGCCCATGGGTTTCCTGTCGCAATGAATGTATTGCAAACACTCCTACTATTATTTTTTCATTAGTGTTGGTAAAACAATGGAGGTGTTGCATTCCTTTAAGGATTTTGCCATTATTGATTGAAGTTTGCAATTGATATGAAGATATTGTAGTCAACTTGCCACATTGTTATTTACAATTAAAGTTTTCAAAACAATGGAGGTATTGCATTTTGTGAGGTACCTTTGCTTTAAGCCTCTCCTTACATGTTGGCTAATACTTTTGGAATGAACCCCGAACACATCTATTGCAATATGTGTTTGTGCACCTAGTGTAATACCTAATGCAATTGAGGTTAACTTTTCATCATCGTTGGAGGGTTAAAGGGTTAAACGTATCGATGAAAAAGAAAACGTATCCAACTAACATCCATTCAAATTGGTGCATTTGTGGGTGCTAGTTCGCTTTGGCCACCTTGCATTGGGTTGAATGAATGAATTGTGGCCTTGAATGAATGAATGTTCACAAAGATTCAATCATTTTGGCTGGAGGGTTCCACAATTATGCACAATCATGGACAACAGGCTTCCTCATGCACTTGTCATCCACGAAGGCGGAAGCTGGACACTACCATAGATCCATAATCTGTGGATGTCGTTGGATGAATACAGTTATCCGTTTGCGGCCTGCACGCCGGGGATGCGTGCAAATGCGACTGCTCTGCGCGTGCTCTCATCTTCTGTCTCGGCGCTCGCGTTCTCTCCTTCGCGTTCTCTCTCGCGTCTCTCGCTTTCCCCGGGCGCAGTGTTTTCTGATTTCTCTTGCCATAATCGAGCTTTGTTTCTTGCCCTCAGAACACACGGTATTTTGATTTTTTTGTTGGAGTTGTTGTTGTTGTTTTTTTTTTCGAGAATTCATAAGCTTGGAGCTTCGATTTAGACGTTGTTTTTGTGTTGTTTGTTCGACTTCTCGGCCGGCCGGCCGACCAGGTTTTTTGGATCCGTGGCTTTCTCTCTGTCGGCTGCAATGGCATCTTCTCTCAACATGGCGTCTTCCTTGACGACGGCTTCTTCTGTTGGCTTGGCGCTTAGTGCTGCGACGTTGTCACAGGCGGATTCTTCTTCTTCTTCTTCTTCGTCCTCCCAGTTGCTGTCAATAAGATCGACTGCTGCACCACGACCTGCGTGTCCATTCTTGTCGACCCGGCTCCGTGTCAATACCATGAGTATCATCGTCGTCCATAAGAAGTTTCCCGTAGTCGCAATGGCTTCTCCCGGGGGCTCTGTCACCAACCTCGACAAACTGTATGAACAGGTACGTAGAGAGGCCGGGTTCTAGGAGCGTACGTCTGAGGGAAACAAAGTTGATGCGAGAAACCGTCTGTGGGAAGACGATGAACATGGTCTTTCAGGCGTAACTGTTAGCGACTCGATTGTAGATCTCGGATTTTGCCACTCCTCGCTCCTTTGTAATGCTCTCGTTTTCCTAAGCGTGTTTCAGGTCAGTCCTTGTCAGATCCTTTGGTGAAGCAAATCGCAATCAGGGAGTCCTCACCGTAGGGAAGTCAGAAATTGCTTTTGTCCTTCTACAATAGCTTGGAGGATGGGTTCACAAGCATTGCAAAATTTGCCTTGTCTTGTCATGCTTTTTTGCCTGCTCTTCTTCAGGTACATCTGATGGAGAGGGAGAGATTCTCTCTCCATCCTCTGTCCACAATCACTGATCATTTCCTGCTTGAATGACACAGGTTGAGGAGAGCATCGCAGAGGCTCAAGAGGTCTGTGTGGCTGATGAGACTTCAGGAGAATGTAGAGTTGCCTGGGATAAAGTAGAGGAGCTTTCAGCTGAAGTTGCACATAGGCGGACCAGAGAACAGTCCAAAGGAGTTGATCCTCTGGTGGAATTTTGCAAGGAGGCACCAGAGGCTGATGAGTGCCGGGTGTATGAAGATTGAGACCTGCCTTTTCATTTTGGAGATTCTTACATTGCTGCTGGTATGTCAACTGTCTTCCCCACTGTCTTCCCAATAACAGTTTTTCTTTGCAACGTGGTCTGGTAAGAAAACTGCTGGAAGTGGGATGTTGCCAGCATCCAACCAAGCTCAGGTGAGGAAAATGACAAAAGGAGTGATCAATAGGTAGTTGTCCTAAGAAGATTTCAGCTCTCTGTAAAATACTTGAACTTCCTACACAATTGAGGGTTTAGGGCAAGGGTTTGCTCTTTTTTACCTGTTTTTTTTCATTTATGCTGCTCACCTCTATTGAATCAGTTTAGCATACACGATCAGATGTTCCACATAATGTGGAAGTTTGTGATAATGAATTTTGCACACACAAGACATTTTTCTTGAAGCAACCATTGTTGGAAAGTCCATAGGCTTGCACACTTTGAATTGCTCTTGCATCCCCATAGAGAACATACTAACAAAGATTTGTGAGACAGCTTTTATTGGATCAATACTTAATGTCTTTTCAAATTTACAGGGGGATGGTGGTGTCAATCGCCAGGAGGACAGTAGATGGATCTTGTTAGCTTCTGCAGATGAGCACAACACAACATTGGAGGGTACTAATGATAATGTACAGGTGGGGACTTGTTGCCATAGTGATTGCAACAACCATATGTGAATTCCATCTCATAGTCTCAAAGCAGTTCAATATGTGGAAGTTGTTCAAGCAATTCATTAAGATTTCCCCATCTGTCTCCTTCATCTTTCAAGCATTTGAAATATCTAGCTTCCATTCTGTGCCCTCAATTGTGCCCTAGGTCTCAAGGTATAGTTGGGAGTGAAGGCTGAAAACTGAATGACAAAACTGATCTTGGGATTGGACAGCACCCTACATTCTGAACTGCAGCCCAGGATTGCTCATGGGATTTTGTAAGAACAATGGGCTAAATGAATGTTGCAAGAAATTTGCTTACTTGCTGTTTGATACAAGAGTACAGATTGCAGAGCCTCTGCACCCAAATTGATTACAACTTTTTTTCCTCTTCTGAATCCTAGAATAGACTGACTTCACTTTGAATAGCATTTACTTCTGTCAACCTACATTTCCCATCCTGTCACTTTTTGAACCTGACTCTGAAGTCATTGGAACACCATGGGTTAACTCTATTCATTTGCTATACACTTGAAAACAGATGCCCCCACTATGGATTACGTGTTTGTTGCCTTTAGCTACAGCTTGTAGTCTATCTACCTCTTTAGCTATTTCTATCTACTGACCTACCTATTTTTTTAGGAGGTTGATAAGAACAGCCACAGTAGGGGCTGTAGCTGCCCTGCTCAGAACATGCTATGTAGTTGTCTACAGGAATTAGAGGCCTGTCATCCATGTATTGTGGCTTGAAATTGGGGGTTGATGATGTCCTTTGTGCAGAAAGAATTCAATGGTCATGCAGAGATGGGGTAGAATATTGTACCACAAAAAATGAGTTGAGCTTGAATCAACCTTTTGATATTGGAAAGTGGTATGAAGAAGAAGAAGAAGTTTGTGTGCGCAATGTTGATGTGGTTCTTGGTAACCTTCAAACCTCATTTGATTTAAACTGTCACATTGATCACAAATAGCAGTGACAAGTTGCAATGACCACTCACAGACTGCATCACCATTAGACAGTATAGAATAATCAGCCCATAAAAATGGGCAAACCCTTTTAGGTGTATGCAATCTGTGTCCAGAGTTTCTCTGTTCCTTTGTTCTGGAACAAAGGGACAGACTTGGACATGATGTTGTTGTTGGCTAGGACTCAAGAGACATAGCTAATCGAAAACTGAGAACATGCCCCCAAACAAACCTGCAATGAATCTAGATCTAGGCCAAATTGCTGTTGTGGGAGGAACCAGGACATATACCATGCAATGTCAAGCGCCTTTGGAAGGGACAATCATGAATTGCAAATCCTACCCTGGGCAAGTTGTGACAAGATGTGATACCTTGTGGTTTCTTGCAGCTTGTGGGTGTGGAGCAGCCAAGGGCCAGTTGAACCTTGGCAGCAATGACTGGCGGGCAAGATATGGTACCTTGTGGTTTCTTGCAGATTGCAGGTGCTGGAGCAGCCAAGGGCGAGTTCAAAATCAGTAGCAATGGATACCAGGCAAGTTGTTGCAAGATGTGATACCTTCTGGTTTTCTGCTGCTTGTAGTTGCTGGAGCCAAGGGCCAATTCAATATTGGCAGCAATGAATTCATCTGTGCTGCTGCTGCAGAATTGGTCAAGCATCTTTGGGAAGGACATCATTAACTGCAAATCCAACCAGACAAGGATGTCAAGATGTCATGATACCTTGTGGTTTCTTGCAGCTTGCAGTTGCTGGAACCGAGGGCCAGTTGAATATTGGCAGCAATGAATACCAGGCAAGGATGTCACAAGATGTGATGCCTTGTGCTTTCTTGCAGCTTGCAGTTGCTAGAGCCAAGGGCCAGTTGAATGTTGACAGTTAGGAATTCATCTGATGCTGCTGCATAACTGGTCATGTTGATAGCTAGCACTCAAGATGTTGATGGCTAATCAATAGAAATGTCGAGACAAATTCGAGAGTACCTTACCAGATGTGTCGCAAGGTATCACATCTTGCGGTACCTTGTCTGACAAGAAGCTCGAGTCCTTCTCATCTGCAGCAACAAGCTTTTGAGGGTAGAGAGCTTGATTTCCATAATTCAGCTTGTCCCTGTACAAAGCCAGCCATCTAAGCCACTGAGAGAGAGAGAGAGAGAGAGAGAGAGAGAGAGATGCTGGACCGCACCAACGAGGTCCGCAACACTTGCTTACGGCGACTCTCAGTCGAGCTCCTCATCAAACGCTAAACCTTGCTTGCTGATTGCAAGCTTAAACCTAGCACCTGGACATTATTGTCGTCGAGGAGGAGGCGTTGTTTCTCTTCGGCCAAGCTCTTCTACAGTATCTAACCATCGCCCACAACCCATCAGAAGTGAGGGAAGGTTTCTGAAGGAAGGAGCTTCAACTGCTGGTAGGCTGTTGTGTGTATGTGTGTACTCACACTGACAGAACTCGAGCTTTCTTTTCCTTCTGTTGCAACCCTAGGTTTCTCTTGCTAGGGATGGCAGCAGGCAGGCGCGATGCGGAGGGCATCGCACTCCTGTCCGTTGTCTATGGGGATCTGGATTCCGACGACGACGTGGAGGATGCTGCTGCCTCACCTCCTCCATTGACGACAGCGACTCCCGGCGACGGAGAAGCTGCAGGCAGCAGCATCGTGGACTATGCACATGATGAGGCCGCTGCGTCTCCTCAGCATGAGGTTGGTCCTCTGCCCCTCCCTCTTTCCTGCTGCTCTTGAGCTTCAATTCTGCAACAAGAGTAGAGAGAGAGAGAGAGAGAGAGAGAGAGAGAGAGGATGTCAGTGGTCTCAACTGGTTTATACCGTGCTGCAGTTGTGGGAACTTGTTGAAAGCTCACGGCCAGAAGCCAAAATTGATGCTCTACTTGAGAGCAGAATGACATCAGAGATTGTGAAGGCAGTAGCAGACAGATGTAGATGGGTTTACTGATAGGAAATGCTTGTGGGTTTGCTGAGGAAGAGGGGATGCTGTGTCTGTGTATGTGTGAGCATTGTGTGTAGGAAGGAGAGACTGTTGGTGATGGGAGTGTGGCTGTTGGTGATGATGATGATATGCAGGTTGACAATGGTACTACTTTTTACCTTCACTACAACCATGCACTTTCCTTGTTCAGATCAGATATGGAGCAGAATTTCTTTGTTCAGATTAGATATGGAAACTCAGGTTTTGTTTTCATACAGCTGAGAGAAGTTAGCTTGTCAAGACTGTGTCATGAGCAAGCTTTTTACTTGATACTTTTGTAGTGATTTGTACTCCTGGTAGTCCCTCATTCTTTGTAGTTTTGTTTTTTTCTGCAACAGATAGATAACACATTGGTACGTTATGTGGGAGGGTGGGGGTTTGGGGAGTCTCCAGCCGCAGCAGTTTGTAGTTCATCTTTACAGCTGCAACTTTGTGGAAGTTGAGACTTTCATTGATCCTGAGTTCATTTGCAGCAGTTTCTGCAAGAAGATCAGATCCATGTCTTGAAACTCTCCAAGCATGAACATGCGTGCAAAGAATCTACTTTAAGGCCCGGAAAATATGAGGTCTAGGGTTTGGGAGGACAGTAGGTCCTCTCATTATCACACAAAGCTCTGGAGAACTGATGTCTTTTAGGAGATAATGGGAGAAGTAGAACAGGGTCATCAAGCACCAAGAGTTTGTGCTGGGCATTAGGAAGTGGGATTTGATTCTAACAATCGCAGTGTTTGAATTCCTGGACGTGAGGCACACAAAGTGTTTACTTACACTCTGATTGTTTTGCTTGTCAGGGAAGGAGCTCACTCCTAGCAGAGATGAAGGTGAGGCAGAGGCAAGTGTGGTGCAAGACAGTCTTGACAATTCTGTGAATCCTCACACAGCAGAACAAAACCCACTGGCTGACTTTTTGCCATCTCCACCTCACACACTATGCTCAGATGGGTTGAAGGTGTGTCATGCTCCCTTCTCATGAATTCCTCAGTCCAGATCTGATCTGCTTTTGATGTTGAATCAGATGGCTGCTTGCTGGGGCAGGATGGGGGGTTCAACCAGAAATGAATAACAAAGTTAGATTCAACTTACAAGAGCTAGGGTGCAATCTCTAAGAATGACATCCTGCTGATCATGGGAATTTTCTCAATGTCAGTGCTTTGAACGCTGTGTCCTCATGTTGTTCCATTGCTACCCTGTAAAGGGATGGAGTGGGTCAAGCATTAGTAGTCCGATTTTTTTGCATCTGTAAAGTGGTGCTGTGCTTGTTTAATCCCAAGAAATAGAAAATGTGTTGCTATGCATTTCCAATGTAGCTGTGGATGAAAACATTGCCTCTCCATATCCCATTTCCTATTATGGCCTAAAACTTGAAGATTGTTTGAAGATCTCATGCAGCTAGCATATCCTGTATGCATGTAGTGCTGAATCTCAATATGCTGCTATTGACTACCAAATCTGAAGCTTTGGTGTGTGTGTTTTGGGCCAGATATGGTGTGTTCTGCTCACAACATTTGCAAACAGTAGGAGGCACTTAGAGAGGAGGAAAGTTTATTTCGACTTGAGGTGTTGAACCATCTTTGTTGTGCAATTGGGCAGGCAAAATTCACCAAGTATTCCAAGTTAAAGGAAGCTGGAAGAAGCTTCAATGAGGATTTGCGTAACTCAAAAGGATACCGAAACCCAGATTTTCTGCAGCATGCTGTCACCCATGAAAACATCGATCAGATTGGTAGCTGTTTCAGGCCTGACATCTTCAATCCACATGGCTATGAGGAAATTGATTTTTTTGATGCCTTGGGTACGGACACTGCACTTTGGCATTTTGCCCCTTGCATCATGTGTTGTGTTCCTCAGCATTATTGGGTTTGCAATAGAGTAATCACTGAAGAACACCAACTCTCTATCTTCTGACTGTGCTAAGAAGGTTCAAATAAAGGAATTCCTTGAAAGATATTTGTATTGAGCCAAATCCCATGGCTATTTTGAGGTTGTGCGGTGGCAGTAGCAATGCAGAGAAGGGGAGCAGAGAGGACACAAAGTCAGCGTAGTACTATTGACTTTGCACGAGCATCCTCTGCTGCTGGACTGTTGCCAGATCCTCGGCCAAAACCCATCATGCCAATTCTCACTGGTCAGAAAGGTGGCTTCACTGGTACTCTTTCTATTTGTGGTGGCTTCAAGTTTTCTGTGAATGTAGGATGAGGGTGTAGCTCTTGCTAATTGGCTATTGCCAAAGGCCAGTGATAACAGAAAATGGGTTGCACTGGGTGGGGCATCAGAGCCACCCCAGAGGGTTGGACATTTTTGCCAGAAAGGCAGAGACCCACTGGAATAAATATTTTTGAGAATGGCATGAGGTGGCCAACCTATGACCTGACAGATAATGATAATGGCCCCATCATTTTAGTATACTCAGGTGTGAAGTACATTTCTTGGCAATTTATGTATAGTTTTGCCTGTACTCTTGTTCATTTTGGTATTTTCCACAAGGTGAATTATAAGATCAATGGCCTTGGGGGCACCACTTATGACTATGAAGCTGGCTTTTGATTCTTCTGCCCCAAACTCTTTTGTCTTTTGTTGGCCTTGCAGAAGGCCAAGTAATCCAATATTTTAGATGTGGTATATTTGCACTACATCCATGGTCTGTTTAGGATTTCTCTCCATGTGGAATTAGGTCCTGTTCCTGCTGCATTGGAATGACTTAAACATATTAGGCATACATTCATGCTCTTTTTTAAAGAGGTTTACCTATCTGGTTGGCTTTGGAGATCAAAAAGCCTTCATGCTTTCAGGTGTTTTGGCTCAGGTTGCATCACTTCATTTCTGTACACTGTAAGTGAGGTAGGAACCTGCGAAGGCTGATTGAAGCTGTTTTGTGTGGTTGTGCTTCTTCAGGAGTCACAGTCATTGCTACACATGGACTAGGAGAGGCAAGTCAAACCACCATTAATACTACTACATCTGCAGTAACCCACACAGCTACGACAACAACTGAGGTGTCTGTCAAGAACGAATTCCATGCCAGCAAGAAAAGCAAGTGGGACAAGGCAACTAATCACTAGCTCAGTAGTCATAGAATGTGCTCCAGCTGAAGTGAGGGGGAGGGTAGTGTCTTGCCAGTTTGTTTACATTGTGGCCTTCAGCCACAGGCCTACCAATTTTGGAGTTTATTGCTCAAGGATACCAATTTAGTCAGCTTATGCCAATGGACGAGCATCAATATTACCGGGGATTTTCTACAATGCTGAGAGGAATTGTAGTTTGGAAAAGGGAGTAAATTCATTTGGTGGTTGTCAGTGGCTGAGATCAAGCCTCAAGGTTGTGAGTAGTAGGCACCAGTGTTAATCTGCATGCTGTACATAGAGATCAGGAAAGTAGACACTCTTCAGATCATGTTGATGAAGAAGCTCTCAGGCACAGGCGGCAATGGATTTGCAAGTAACAAGATTTTCACAATAGAGAAAGGGAAGCTATGAAATTCCAATTGTTACTGTAGGTCAGTTGCTTTTTGTGCTTGATAGTTCACAACTTGGATGCTTCAATATTGCAAGGTCTGTCTAATTATTTTTTCTGTACAATAATACCCTGTCAGCTTAAAGGGCATGGACACGTCTTTCATTATCTAGAAAAACCTACAGTTGTTCAAGCTCTCTTTTCACAGGATGGGGTTCATTTTCAGTACTGTCTGTCAACAGATCAGTTTGTAGGAGATCAAAAGGAGATGAAACGTATCCTTTGTGTTGCATGTAGCCTGTTTTGCAAAGTCTGACAGAAGCTGAAGACCCAAAAAAAAGGTTGAGACGTCATCTCTCCGGAGCGAGCATCAACATATAGAGCGAGCTTCAAAAGCTTTGGTCTGATAAATTTGGCACCTTATAAACCCTTAATCTGTGGTGCAAAGTTCTTTCATCTTTGCTTGGAGTAATGGACTGTCCATAAGTATGTTTTGTATTCATAACTGGGTAATCTTTTTGGAGCTTAACAAGATGAATGGAAAGCTGGTAATACAAAGGAACCAAATGCACGGGTGAAATTAACATTTTTGGAGTTTCCTACTGTGACCCCTTATCAGGTCTCCCTTTTTCCTGGATCTACTACAGCATGTATCTATCTAGTTGAATTCTCTTTTTGTGTGCAGTGGGCAGTTGGAAGTATCCTCTACACGATCTGATCGTGATCATGATGAGACTCTGGAGGAGGGTACATCTTATCTGCACAACGGTATATTTCTGCATCCATGTGTTGTTGTTATACACCTAACACTGGTAGGAATTCTATTGTTACTGGTATCTGATTGTATCCTGCAAATCTGCCTTTTGGTGTACCTATGATGTTGCTAAAATGCTCCAATTTGATGCCTCTATATACCCTTGATCTCTCCCCACATTCTCTCATTCTCCCAGCCCTGCCTATGTCTCTTTGTGTCTGTGTTGTACCTTTCACATTCTCAAACACTATTTCTCACTCTATCTGATCTCTCCTCCTGCACCCAGTGCATTCAGCTGGAAGAAAAATTGGGAGCTGATAGTTGACTGCAAACGTACACAGGAAATTTGCAGTGATCATGAGGAAGAATCATTTGCTGTCGTTGTTGGTACATCTATCTGTTGTGCAGGCAGTGATGGTGGTCATGGTTATGGCATCAGCGAACAAAGGGTTGCCTGCAGTAGTAACTCTGAAGAATTGGACAGTGAGCACGGTGATTGTAGTTATTCCCAGCAATCCAAATGGCAATCCAGAAGAGCTGCAGCCTAAAGAGTGGATCGTCTACAATACTGGCAACATTGAGAGCAGCATGTTCACTCTTGCAAACAGGGGTGATGGTTTTGTTATCACCATCACACTCTTTGCTGGGCAGATTCTGGCCTTGATCGACAACGCCAAGGATCTAGTGGATGGCATTCTTGTGGATAGTCAGGGCCTTCGAATCTCAACTTTGTTTGAGAATCTGTGAAGGTGGCTACAATGTAAGGTAGCCCCCACTGCTTATGTAATATGCATTTATTCATGTATGAAATGAATGCAGCTCTCAATTAAACTACTGTTGGTTTCCAAAAAAACAAATTTAGTGTTTGGATGATTCCACAACAGATGCACATTGTTGTGTATTTCCATACTTCACAGAAACGCACACTCAACACACACTCTTGCACATTATGCATACAAAGAAAAGCTCTCAAGAGCTTGCTTGTGTGTATGGACAGGATTGCAAACAGAAATCTTCACATTTGTTCAAATCTTGAACTAGAGTTTTCTCACACCCAAAAAAAAGAGTAATACAAACCGCAAGTAATGTCCTCCTCATTGTTATGAGAAAAACAATATAACCTCTGAAAACAAGGGAAAAAACACTTGAGAGCAAAAAAATGGTAACCTCTGAAAACAAGGAAAAAAACCCTTGAGAGTGATCTTGACAGCAAAATGTTGAGAGCTTTTTTGCAACATCTTGCTCTATATACAAATCAGTGTGTTTGTTTGTTTGTTTGTTTGTTCACCCAAAAGATGCTGGAAAGACACAAAAAAACTTGCACCCAAAAAGCATTATCATCATATATACAAAAGGGTGCTAAATTTGCACCATATTTTATTTCCAAGTGCAGAAGGCAGGCTGATTCAATAAAGATGATGAAATAAAATCGAGGAACATATACAAAAGAGATTTACATCTATAAAGTAGCAAAGAATGTGTATATGTGTGCATGTGTGTGTGTGTGTGTGTGTGTGTGTGTCTCTGCCCCCCACGGTAAGTCTCCAGCTTTGGGTGTTGGGAAGAGTGAGTGGAGCAGCTGCAAGCAAGCAACACTGGGAAGAAAAACATAAAAAGGGTTGACTGTTGTTTGCTTGCAGCTTGCACAAAAATTGGTCTTCTCTAGCCCTCAGATTCTTCTCAGGAAACAGTTCATTTCCTGAGATTGCGCACGCACTCAGCAGACAGTATTTCCAAATCTGCTTACTCAAAGAAGATGAAAGAAAAAAAGTCGGAGGTTTTTCTCCTGAGATTGCGGGTTTTTCAACTCTGCTCACTCAAAGAAGATGCGAAGAGTTGGGTTTCCTGAGATTGCTGGTATTTCACATCTGCTCAAGATGCAAAAGAGTTGGGTTTCCTCAGATTGCTGGTTTTTCACATCGGCTCACTCAAAGAAGATGCAAAAGAGTTGTTGTTTTCCTGAGCTTGTGCAGCAGATGGTGGGGTTCTTTCAAATCTTCACTCAAAGAAGATTGCAATCAAAGTTCGTTTCCTGAGATCGATTTCGAATCTAGAGGGTTTTCAAATCTGCTTCCTCACTTGCTCAAAGAAGATTTGCAAAGAGTTGGTTTCTGGAGATTGTGCAGAAAGGGATTTTCAAATCTGCTCACTCAAAGATTGTAAGATGGAAAAGCTTAAGGACTGAAATTATTGAACCAAGCTGGGTGAAAGAAGCTCAGCGGATTCTCAGTGTGGATCTCCATTTTGATTTCAAAGATGCACCAGTTGCTGAAGAGGAGGAGAGGTGGTGGCCTTTGTCATCAGATCTGGTGGTGGTGGGGGTGATGGTAGTTGCTGCTGTTGCTGGTTGTTGTTGTGGCTCATTATTGCTCGTATGCTTGCTGCTGCTGCCAGTAGCAAGCGATGGTTTGTTGAAACAATCCAAGCAGATAGCTCTGAAAAACTCTTCCACCATCTCCAGATAGAAAGGAGTGTTCAATCTCATGTACCCGTTCAAAAAATCCTCAATATCCTCAAGCTCACTCACATCTCCTGTGCCCTCCAGCAACATCCGAGCAACCTCATCTTGAAAGCTTGCAATTGCTCGTTTCGCACATGCCCACTCATGGCTGTGATCTGATGAGGATCCACTGGTGTCAGCAGCAGCAGCCGTGGCAGTGTTGTTGCTGCTGCTGTGGTGCCTTTGCATCATCATCATCATCTGAGACCCACCACGATGGTGATTCAAGGCTTGTGGATCTGAATGCTGCAATCCTGCAATCCGCATTCCTTTCCTGTTCCCATATTTTCCCAGTAAAACCACAACACTCGGTGATGTTGGAGAATGATTTTGCTGTTGGTGCTTCTCTGATGATGATGACAACTTCTTGTCGCTGCTGCTGTTGTTGTTGTTGTTTGTGTTGTGGTGGTAGTTTGAAGTTGCAACGATGCTCACAGATTTTGGAGACTTTTGTTTAAAACTTGCTGTTGTCTTCCGTGTGGTGTTGTTGTTCTTCTTCTTCCCAGTTCCTGGGAACCCTGAGGAGAGGTTAGTAGTAGATTTTGGTGTGGAAGAGGAGGAGGAGGCTGAGGAGGAGGACAAGGACAAGGAGCTCCTTGAATTGCCGCTGCTGCAACTTTTCTTGGTGGAATCTCTGAGCTTGTCATCTGTACCATCATACTCTGTAACCCACTCTGCAGACTCCTCCTCCTCCTCCTCCTCCTTGTGGTGTGATAACTGTAGCTGCTGTTGCTGCGAGAGTTGAGGAGCTGCAGAAGACTCTTGTGAGAGCAGTAGCTGACGCAGCAGCAAGTCTTCTTCTTGTTCAGGAGCTTCATCACTTATGCTCAACTCTTGACCCATTTCTTCTTCTTCTGCTGCTAGAGAGTACATCATGGTATCTGATTCTGTAAGAGATTCACAAGAGGGGAGAAGCAAACAAGCAAGCAACAACCACAACCCACCCACCAACATAAGTCCACGGAAACCATCACAACAAGAATGCATCAGATTGTGAAAAACCCCACAGCTCACCCACAAACATATGAGTCCACAGAAACTATAACAACAACAAGAATGCATCCGATCAGGTAGATTGCTAAAAACCCAAGTTGAGGTTCGAAGAGCTTTGTTGCAACACGATAATGGCATCACATTGCTCGAGAAAAAAAAGAAAGAAAGAATTAGGGTTTTTCTTTGTGGTGTACTCTACCTGAGCTGTAGAAACGCCCCAAGGTTTCAGGTTCATCGTCTAGATCAGATCCGTCGTCGTCGTCGTCGTCCAGTCCTCCTCCCCTTGCCAAAGACTTTTTGGCAACAACAACATGATGATGATGATCAAGAACCTCTTCGAACCGCTGCTGCTGTCGTCTGCTGCAGGAGGAGCAGCCGAGGAATTCGTTGTGGGCACTCCAGAGATCTCTGAGGCTGGAAAGCGTCCTCCTGGAGGGAGATCTGGTCATGGACGCGTCCTCGTACAGTTCACCGCTGGTCGAGAAAACGGTCTCGGAGATGGAAACCATGGATCTCAGACTCCCTCGCAGAGCATTGAAGGAAGCTGATGATCTCTTGGAGATGGAAGTGGTCCGAAACTCGAAAGAATCCAGATTGTGGACGACATTGTTGTTGGGTCCTCCGGTGGCAGCAGCATTGAAGAAGACTGCAGGAGGATTCCTCCAGTGTGTCGACCTCGAAGCAGAGGAGGAGGAAGAAAGATTTTCTTCTTGGTCTCTTTGTTCAAGCTGCTTTTTCTTCTTCGTCTTTGTGAGACAAGGAATGTGCACCTCTGCTCCACAAGCTTCGCAGGTGGTGTCGATCGTCTGCATAGTGCTGGTTACTGCTGCGACTCGGATGGATCTTCTTCCTGAAAGACGTGCAGATGGGTGCGGTTCACTCGCAGGTCGTCGTCGGCTGCGAAGCTCCCTCGGCAAAGGGGACGAGGAGGAGGAGGAGCTTCTCCTTCTTGTTCTTGTTCTGCTGTTGCTGCTGCTCCTTCTCCTCATTCTCCTCCTCCTCTGCTTCAAATGTACGTCCGTCTCGACGCCGTGCAAACCCAGTTGCGATTCGAAGGATTGCCGCCGCGGCGCACGATGATGATGCCCACCGACGAAGTATTCTGCAGGCGTTCTTCGCCGCTGCTCCTGCTGCAACGGTTGTCCGCTTCGATCGAGCTCGCCGGAAGTGGGCATCGACAGTGAACCTCGTGCACTTCTTCCTCTCTCCCTCGCTTGTGCACATTGGCACGCAGCCTGCACGCTGCGCGACTTGGAGAATTGGGTTCGCGCAATCATCTTCGCCTTGGGGATGTCCACATGAGGCTGGCTTGAGCTCCAGCTGCTGTTGTGGATCAAATGCTTCATCATGCGCCTCACCACTGCACATACTGTGGGCTTGTGCTTCACCAGTTCCCTGTACCTCGTCTCGATTGCCGTCTGACCCAGTGGCCATCCCCGATCCTCGCACATGGGACACATTGCAACAAACTCTTCCCAGGCGGATCACAGCCAGACGGAGGGACTCTTAGACTCTGTTGCTGCCATTGCTGCTGCTTGCACCTGAAGCTCAAGAAGAAGAAGACGACGACCCACTTCAGCAGTGGCAATGCAACAGAGTCCTTGAGCAGCAGCGGTGCAACAGAGTCTTCGAGTTGGACACCAACCACCCTTGTAACGAATCAAGCTCACCTGCCTCGCAAAAAGAGGTTATGGGTAGCAGCTACATCTAGCTAGCTGTGCTGTGCTGTGCTGTGAGCCTTGTCGTAGCCTTACTATGCTGGCGGACACGGATTGCACTGCTCGGGAATCACGGGGTCCAAGCCAAGCTTAAGAGAGTCGAGAGCCTCAACTGTTGTTGTAGAGCACGCACGCACGCGGCTCTCCTCGACTCCATGAATCACTCAAATGCTGCTGCAACGACTTCCTGAGACTGCAGCTCAAGTCCGGTTTCCTTAGTCTCTTGAAACTTCTTTTGCAGGATTGTTGTTGCATTGCACAAGCTGCTCTGCCATCTCCATCCTAGCCACCTCACACTCTAAGAACTCACACACACACACACACACACACACACACACTCTCTCTCTCTCTCTCTCTCTCTCTCTCTCTCTCTCTCTCCTTCTACACTACATGAGGTGCTCGCCACCCCACCCACTACTTCTCTCCAGCTTCTCCCTCCACCCACACCCACATAAGAAGCTCTTCAAGCTCTAAATCCTCTGTCACTTTCTCAAGGCACTAGAATCATCGACACAAGAGAAGAACAAAAGCTTCTTCCAGCAGCAGCAGCAGCAGCTTGATAGATTGCATATTCTTCTCCAACTTAAGGAGGACCTCCTCCAAGGCTATTTCTTCTTCTTCTTCTTCTGTTTCTGCTTCCTCCACTACTGTTCCATTCTCTTTTGGGTTTTGCGTTTGTCATTATGATCTTTTTGGGTGGCAATCCTGGAGGAGCTGGGGGCTTGGCTTTCTTTTTGGATTTTGGATTATTGCAGAAAGCAGAAAGCAGACAACAGACAAGCAGCCCAGCCCAGCAGCGACAAACTTTATAACTATGTTATCATTAGCTTGGCAGATTGACAGAAGCGCATAACTAGCCATGGGAAGAGTAGGATTTGATTGCATGTGTGTCTCTCTCACTTTCTCCCGCTTTGTCCTGCTTGGAATCAGGCCATGGTGCGCCAGTAATGGACCCGCTGCTGCTGTCAGCTATTTATATGGCAGCTCAGAGCTCTTCATGAGCTTCCACATTTAGATTTCCGACTGCACCACCCACCCACATCAACATCGCTATCACCCATCATCCCATCATCATCAATGCTCACTGCTTCCCTAAACCCTAAACCCCAAACCACACACCCACCTTCTCTCCTCTTCTCTAGGTCTCTTCTCCATCTTCTTCTCTTTTCTCTCTTGCACTTACACTTTTGAATACATTTACAAAATGGGTCAATCTCAGTTCCCAAGATGATTGTAACACGCATGATGATCTCATCTTTTCTGATCTTCTCTCTCTCTCTCTCTCTCTCTCTCTCTTCTTCCTCATGTGCAATTGCTTTTTTGTTGGGTCCTAAACACCTGCCCTAATTTTTGTAGTGTATTTACACAACCCCAAACTACCCTATACTGTGCAGGGCCTTCACCATACATTGTAAAAACCTGATCAGTATTCCTGTGATACCCAACAGGTATGATGAATTTTCATTAAAAAATGGTAGGTTTTATGAAAAGGGTAAATCTTGCAGACACACATCCATGGGCTTTACGCTTTGTGTAAAGCCTGCCAGCCATCAGAGGTCAAATTACAATGGGTAAAGGTGCCTGTGAATACACTTGAAAAAAAAACTGAGCCAGTTTTTGCATTGGAGAAGGTGTAGGGCCCTTGTTTTTCCAATGCCTGTCACTCAGGCTACTGCCCCCAGTGCGTAGGCACATCAAAACAAAACAAGGAAGGGCCTCTGGCCCTACTACCCTTCTCCTATAATTTTCTTCTTCTTCTTCTTCTTCTTCATTTTGTCTGGCAATCACGAGAGGCATCACCATCATCATCAGCAGCAAGCATCAATCATGGGCATTGTGATCATCATAAGCATGGTATCTGTTTGTTTCATGCACTTTGTTTGGGTTCTGATTCTCAGAGATGCCTGCTAGCACTGAGAGCTGCGGTGAGCAGGTCCTGATGATTTATCATCATCATCATCATCATCATCATCAATCTGCTGCTGGTGCTGCTGGTGCTGCATCTGTGGAGTCTTCTGCTGCTGCAGTTGCTTTTTTTTCTTGTCCATTTGGAGCGTTTCCAAAGAAAGAAAGAAAGAAAGAAAGGGGTTTTGTACACAACCCATGGAACACGGATTTCAAATCCTCCACCCCACGTGTTATACTCTGCACGACAGACGAGATCCAGACGAGACAGATTGCGTGAAAAACAAAACAAAATGATTGGGAATTCGCCGCTCTTGGCGCGCGCCAAGCCAAGCTTGTTTCTTCTTCTTCTTCTTCCTCTTCTGGCGCCAGCGCCGACGACGACTTTGTTCCAGTTTCCTTCCGCCCTCTTCACTGTGGGGTTTTTTTTTCCTCGGGCTACCCGAACAGCCCAGGTGAAAAAACTATTTATGGAAGAGAATTTATAGAGGAGATTATTAGGGTTTTTTTTCTTTATCAATTTTTTATATACAAAAAATTTCCAATTTTAAACCCAAAAAAAAAAAAAACCTTCCCCTCCCTCCCCCCCCCCCCAATTTTCCAAATTTTGGGTCAAAAAATGACAACCTTTGTCAAAAAAAATTAGCAGAAGCTTGAGGAGACTCTCCTTTTGTTCCTATTAATTAAACAGTTAATTATTTGAATTTTTCAAGGATGATTTGGGAATGAGGTTGTTTGATTTTCCCTCCAATTTATTTTTAAATTTAAAATAAAAGAATCTAAGGTAAAGGGCCTTCCTTCTTTCTCTCCTTTGGGTTTATATATAAGTAAGGTAATTTTTTTTAATTAAAAAAAAGGGCATATTGGTCACTCATTGTTTTTTTTATAAAGGGTTTTGAATTAATGGTTTTTTTTTTTTTTTTCCCCAATTTTGTGATGTGGCCAAAGTGACAATTGTCTACAAGAGGAAAGAGCCAAATTTGGTTACAAGTCAGTCAGAGAAAATAGTAGAATGTTTTTAGAATGAAGAACCTATTGCCTAAATATGGCTACTTCAACAAAGTTTTTTTCCTCAAATTGTGGCGAGACTTTGGAGCAAGTTTTTTTTTAACCAAAAACATTCCATGTACCCTATCCATCACCCTTGGACTTTGTTTTTTGTAGCCAAAATTTTGCAAAGGAAAGTTTCAGCATCACTTGTGTGTGTGTGTGTCCTGTTTATTGTGTAAAAGCCACAAATCAAACTACTCTTTAAAATCCCTTCACAAAAAATCCAATGGATTTGCCTCTTTATTATACTACTAATAATGCCTTAGAAGTCATTCCCCTCGAGATGACAATAAGCAACAAAGTCATCAAAACTCCTTTAGCAAATTGGACAATGATTGAGAGAAGGAAAATTCTCCCTTTTTTCCTTTTACTCACTTGGACAATTATCTGCTCAACCCTAAATTGAAGTAGCCTTTAACTTTATTATTACGAAATGTGAGTGCAGTTCATTGGTCCCAGGCTGTTGAGTGAACCAGTGAATTCCATTGTCCTTGTTCAATAAATCGAGCAAAATCACTCAAAATTCAATGAAATCAAACAATGAACAAAGGGACACATTTCGTCTTAATAATTCATAAGAATAAGAACTCCAACACACAAAATCTCAACTCAACTCAACTCAACAGTACAATTAGGTTCCTTTGGGTCATCCCAATGCAAGTTAATTCATAATTAGGGCTCCCCATTTTACACCCATTTTACACCCAAAACTCGGAGCCCTTGACAATAGAATTACAAAATCCCGGGTGGGAGGAAGTGGGAAACCCAGCCCACCCTCTTGTACACCCACCCACCCAAAACACCACCAAAGTGGCCCATCATGGAAGCTTTGGATGGACTGGTGAAGAATTAATTGTTGAGCCCTATGAATGATTGCTTGGTGCATCTAAGATCCTTTAGTCTGTTTAACATTTGCCCTTTGTTTTGGCATATGACTTATTAGGGTTTGGAGCATAATGGTGTTGTCTGGGTGTTACTTGTTTGATTTTTTGGAGGAAGTAATTAAATGAGCATGTCTGTCAGTGTTGTGGTTTTTACTTTTTTTTTGGGGTTACATATTTGACTTGGAGTCAATGAATGAATGATGGGGGTTTTATGGTGACTTTAGGGTTAGGGTTTTAATGGAATATTTATGATTACTGTTTCAAGTTTCACCTCCTTCTCCTCCTCCTCCCACAAGGATTTTTTTTCCCCCCATTTTGTGATGTTGAGAATTTGGCAAAACAAAATTTCCAAAAAAATTACTTTAAATTTAGCCTAGTGTACAATAATAATAGAAAAACAAAAAAATCCAAATAATATCCAAAAACTTCCTAAATTTCCTAATTTTTTTAATTTTTAAAAAGACCAAATTTTTTGAAAGAAATCCAAAAAACTTGCAAATTTTCCTTAATTTTTAATTTTTAAAAAGAAAAAAATTGGCTGAATTTTTTTTTAAAATCCAAAAACTTCGAAAATTTCCTAATTTTTTAATTTTAAAAAAAATTGTTTAAAGAAATCACTGCCTCCCTCCCCACTCTGTATTTTTAGCTAGCCTTCTTCCCACCTCTCCCACCTCTCCCACAAAGTGCACACCCACTCCCCAAACCCAAACCCAAACACACACCCCCCTCTAATAAATCTCTAGCCATTGACAAAAGAATCAATAAATGTTGTTGTATTCATACATTCATGTACATGAGTCATAGAGTACAAAAATTTATCACAATCACAAAGTGTGTGTGTGTGTGTGTGTGTGTGTATCAATCAATCATGTGTTGACACTAGATCCCTTGCAATAAGTTTGAGATTGATTGGTGCCTTTTTGAACCTCCCCAATGCCCAACACCACCTTCTTTCCAACTTCCAATCTTAACTTACTCAAACATTGACTCACAAAACTCACAACAATTTTGTTCTTGTTACAAGACCAAAAAAGACACAACTAACAAATTTTGTTGTTTTGTGAAGCTGAGGGAAGAGACAAGAGACTTCATTTTTCACAATGGTGTAAGGGTTTGAGCATAAAATTTTGGCTCAAACTTGACCCCATGTTTGAGTGACATTTGGAGTACTATGTGTGCATATGATGGATGGACATTTTCGATTATAAATGCGTGTATTTACTTAGATGAGAAGTTCTAAATTCAATAAAGGAAGTTTTTGGTTTGAATCATTGTTGGCCAGTGCCTTAGTTTAGAGTATTATACCCGAGGATAGGGTTCAAAGTTCAGATCACAAGGTTTTGGTTCTTGTGATTTGAACGTAAATTGAAATCTTTTTTTTGGAAATGACTCAAAAATTAAGACTGAAGGAGGTTCTCTTTAAAAAGGGAAAAATAAATAAACATTAATTTGAATTTGTTCTTACACAATGAGCTATTTTGTTAATTATTTTTGTCAATTGATATATGAGATCACAACAAATTTCATCTCAATGTCATTTTTCTTTGTTGTATAACAAACAAGATACAAAAGAAATGTATATATATATATGTGTGTGTGTGTGTGTGTGTGTGTGTTTTTTTCTTCTCGTTGATTTTTTTATTGTATCAAATTCTAATGTATTTTATTTTATAAAATTAGCCTTTTTAAATTTCTCAATGAATTGAGTTCATAGCACATTTTCAAATTTTCATTCTTGTTGTTGTTCTTCTCATCAATTTCTTTGCTCTATCAAATAATACCACATGCAAATACATCATGTTGTTGTTGTTGGTACCTTGGAAGTAGTCTTGCATGGAAGGATCTTATAATAAGTTGACGAGGTGAACCCCACAAGAATACTTAATCTTACAACAAGTGTGTCCTAGAACACTAATAAACTCTCAATCCTTTGATCCAAAGCATTATTATCTCCATACATATATTCATAGTTGTTGAAGGAGATCACCATATAGGTAGGGTCAGATATGGTCTAATAATGGACATCAAGTCTAGTATAAAAGGAGCTCAAAGAGAATGCACATATCCATTTCAAAAGAAAAGAATTGTGGTCAAAACCTTCTTCAACCCCAATTGCTGATTTTCTTTCCTTTTTTTTCTTTTTGATAGCCCAATCATTCCACCAACATATGTATTGGTCCCATTGTAGCATTATTGGTAGACATCTAGGACAATTATGCAATAGAGTTAAGCTCCCCCCCCTCCCCTCCCCTTTCCCCTCTCTCCTTATCAAATCTTGAAGTCTCCTTAATTGGCATTTGTGCCAAGGGAGATCATTGTTTGTGAAGTGAAGGCAACCCACTATTCATGTGAAAGAACAATCAATTTGCTTGGAAAGCTTTTGAACTTTTTGGATGATGAGTGATGAGGAAAAATGGGACATGAAGGTGGGCATGGATATGTTGAGAAGAGGCCACTACTACAACCTCTTTTTTCTTTGATTTAAGAACTATTTTTGACCCAAAAAAAAAGGAAATGATGTAATGAATAAAATTTTGACAATTAGCCAAATTACCATTAGCAATAAGTTGCTTTCAAAAATCTTTCTTCATATATTCATTGTCATGGGGACCTTAAAATGGCTTTGAAATTGCCTTGCCGAAGGTTTTAACAGAGCAACAAAGGAATTGATACCCACTTCTCAAGATTCAAATCGAGCAATTTCTTTACATAATTTTTCAAAGCATTTGGTGTTGTGGCTAGTTTTTTTTTTTTTTTTTTTT
>Ga0116231_10004655_pt1 | contig 27630 bp, 30 predicted proteins | sample S1TSphgellanicum_2_FD_89695 | JGI IMG/M metagenome (GOLD analysis project Ga0116231, IMG submission 89695) | Host-associated microbial communities from peat moss isolated from Minnesota, USA - S1T2_Fd - Sphagnum magellanicum MG | ecosystem: Host-associated > Plants > Peat moss > Unclassified... | reverse complement strand
TACCAAGGACGTGCTCTACCAACTGAGCTACGTGGGCCGCGTCCACTTGGAGCGGGTGATGGGAATCGAACCCACGTGATCAGCTTGGAAGGCTGACGTTCTACCATTGAACTACACCCGCACGTCCGTAAAGCCAATGGCACCGACCCTCTTCACAGCCTGCAGCTGGTGGAGGGGGTAGGATTCGAACCTACGAAGGCATAAGCCAGCAGATTTACAGTCTGCCCCCGTTGGCCGCTTGGGTACCCCTCCTCAAAATGAGCCGCGTATTTTGGAGCGCGCGTGCCCAGGTGTCAACGTCAAGGCACACTTAGTTTTGAGTTAGGGCACCGCGGCACCGCCGGGGACGGCGATTGGTCGCGCGGTACTATATCTTAAGACACACACCTGGCAGGACCGCCTGGCCGGTCCGCCTATCCGGTCCGCCTATCCGGTCCGCCTATCCGGTCCGCCTATCCGGTCCGCCCCCCGCCCGACCGCGGCGGCCCCCTCGGCGTCGCTTACCGGCTCACGATTTTGAGTGCGGCCAGCATGTCGACTTCTTCTTCCTCGAGGCGTGCGCTGGCTTGTTGTGGCGCAAGCAGGACGGTGCAGTCATCGGCCGCGACGGGTCGCGCGAACAAGTACCCCTGGCCGAGATGGCAGCCGAGGTTACGCAGGATCTCGGCCTGTTGATATCCCTCGATGCCCTCGGCGACGACCTCGATCCGCAGATGCTTCGCGATCGCGATGATGGCGCTCACGATCGCGAGGTCGCTCGAATCGGTCGCAAGGTCGCGCACGAAACTCTTGTCGATCTTCAGGGAATCGACCTGCCAGTGCTTGAGGTAGCTCAAGCTCGAGTATCCGGTTCCGAAATCGTCGATCGCGATCTTGACACCGAGATCGCGTACCTGCGCGATCGAGTCGCGCCGGTTCTCCCCGGCCTGGGGCACGCTCAGGTCGAAAACCGCTCGCTCGGTCAATTCCAGCTGCAGCAGCTCGGCGGGCAGACCGTAGGTCGCGAGCAAGGTTGCGATCATGCTGCGCAGCTCGCCGCGCTGCAACTGTGACGGCGAGACGTTCAGGGAGACCGGCACGAGCGGTACGCCCGCGCGCTTCCAGGCACTCATGTTCTGCAGAGTCCGGTGCAGCACGAAATTGCCGATCGGCACGATGAGCCCGGTCTCTTCCGCGACCGGAATGAAACGGTCCGGGGGAATCATGCCCTCGACCGGGTGGCGCCACCGGACCAACGCCTCGAGGCCGACGATTTTACGCGAACGCAGGTTCACGAACGGTTGATAGTGCACGTCGAGCTGCTTCAGGCGCAGCGCATCTCGCAAGGCTGCCTCGACGGCCACGCGATGCTCGAGTTTGCGATTCATGATCGCGCTGAAGATCTGCACGTTGTTGCGGCCGCGGTCCTTGGCCTGGTACATCGCGGTGTCCGAGTGTTTGAGCAGGTCCATCATGCTGGCGCCGTCGCGCGGAAATATGCTGACGCCGACGCTCGCGGTGGTCTGCAGGGGGTGCCCGTCGACGATAATCGGTTTATTGAGCGTCGCGACGATGCGCCCCGCGCCGAGTGAAATCTCCTCATAGGTCTTGACGTTGCGCAGCACGATCACGAACTCGTCGCCGCCCATGCGGATGACGACATCGCTGTCGCGCACGCAGGCGCGCACGCGCCGCGCCACTTCCTGCAACAGCTTGTCGCCGGTCTCGTGGCCGCGCGTGTCGTTGATGTGCTTGAAGCGGTCGAGGTCCAGAAACACGACGCCGAGCATCGTCGCGGTCGTCTTTGCCGTCTCGATTGCGTCGGGCAGGAAAGCATGGAGGTAATGTCGGTTCGGCAGGCCCGTCAACTGATCATGGTGCGCCATGCGGTCGAGACGTTGCTGGTTCTCGATGAGCTGCTGCTCGACCTTGTTACGCACGGAAACGTCGCGCATGATGAATGCATAAACCCCGCGGCCGGCGTCGCTCAGTGCGTAGAGGCGCACCTCGACGTCGATGCAGGCGTCGCCCTTCGCGCGCTGCTGCAGGAGCACGGGTATGTCGGCGCCGGCACCGTCGAATTTTGCAACGAGCGAAGCAATGCTGATGTCCTCACCGGCGAAGATGTCTTTGAGAGTCAGCTTCGTCGCGACGTCGCTTGCATGCCCGAGGCGCGCCGCGAGCGCGACGTTGATATAGAGTACGCGGCCGTCCTTTTTACCGACGATCAGGACGCCATCGGTCGCCTGCTCGATGAGTGCTTTGTAGTGGGCGTCGGGAAGATCACGGCGGCGTGGCACGAGTTGCAACGCGGCCGCGAGGCCGTGCAATAACCGAACGCCGATTGTTCTCCCGCGTTGCAGCATATCCGTCGCAAACGTTGTTTTCTGATAGTTAGTATCTCGCAAGCCGTTGTGAACCAAGGGTATCCAACGCACAGTTCCATCGGGCCGGTCGGCAAACCAGCCGTTGCGTCGCCCCGATTACTTCATTCGACGGCGTCGAGCGCGAGCAAGGGACCCGCGAATTTCTCGTAGCGACGCCAGCGGCCTACTGATGCTTTGCTGATCTTTTGGCGAACTTGCCATTTGCTCGCGGTCAGGATGGTGCGGCGCGTGTCCTGCGGTTCGAGGCAGCGCGCATCCCAGGGCAAGCCGAGGAAATCGAGCATGCGACGCGTCCAGGCTTCCGGATCGGCGACGAGCGCTTCATACGGAACTTCGAGGAGTCGCTCGGCCGGCAGCGTGCTGCGCCAATGCCTCATGAGGCGGACATATTCGGCATAGTGGTGCGCGAGATCCTCGAGATCGTGCGCATACGCGTGAGCGCTCTTGAAATGCTGAAAGTAGATCGACAGGCAGGTGTCGATCGGATGGCGGCGCATGTGGATGAACCGCGCATTCGGCAAGGCCTCGTGAATCACGCCCAAGCTCAGGTAATTGGCCGGCATTTTGTCGACGACTCGCAGCGCGTCCGGCGAGCACTGCGCGAGCAGGCGTAAATAGTCGGCACCGAGTGCGGCGCTGCGCGACGCATCTTGCGCCGACGTGAGTAACTGAGGATCGGCGGCGGCGGCGCTTTCCCAAAAGGGAAGTTCGCCGGCGCCGAACACGTCGGCGTGGGAGGCGAGGATCTGTTCGCACAGCGACGTACCGGACCGCGGCATGCCACAGACGAAGACCGGCCGCATGGAGGAATCGCCGCCGATTTCCGCGGCCACGGCCGCGGCGGGTCGCGCGATGATCGCATCGATGCGTGCCGTCCACGCCTCGCGGTCGTACTTCGCGGCATAGCCGCGGGCGAGTTCGTTGGCGCGCCGATAGTGTCGAAAGGCTTGCTCGAAGTCCTCGACGTCATCGCAATACTTGCCGAGCGCGAAGCGCAGGTAGGCCTCCTGTCGCGGCGTCGTGGCGCGTGTCGCGGCTGCCTCGGCTGCGACGTACCAATCGCGATCCGCGGGCGTCATCCTGCCGAGATGCACGACTCCGGCCCAGGCCTCCGCACATTCCGGCGCGGCGCGTATCGCACGCTCGAACAATTCGCGGGCGGTCGCGAAGTCGCCCTCGTCGGCGCAGAGCTCCGCCAAGAGAATCAAGGTCGGCGCCGAATCGGGGACGAGTGCGAGTGCTCGGCTGCAACTCGCGAGCGCGTCGGCCTTGCGATGTTGCTGGCGCCGAACCATCGCGAGATTGACATGAGCCTCGGCGCAGCGCGGATCGATCGCGAGCGCTTCGCGATAGCTGCATGCGGCCGCTTCGAGATGCCCGAGATCGAGCAGCGCGTTGCCGAGACTGTTATGTGCCCCCGCGCAACTTGGGTCGAGTGCGACGGCGCGCCGACTGCTCGCGAGCGCCTCGTCGCTGCGCCCGAGATCCCGCAACACGTCGGCGAGGTTGCTATGCGCGCCGGCGAACCGCGGCTGGTACGCGAGCGCACGCCGATAGCACAGGATTGCCTCTTCGAGGCTCCCCAAGCGGCGCAGCGCGTTGCCCAAATTGCTGTGCGCCGCCGCGAACTGCGGGCGCTGTTCGATGGCGCGCGAATAGGCGGCCGCGGCTTCGTCGGGGCGCTTCAGATCGAGCAGCACGTTGCCGAGATTGTTGTATGCCTCAGGGTAGTCAGGCTTCAGTTCGAGCGCACGGCGGTAACTCGCCTCCGCGCCCGCGTACTGGCCTAGGCCCCGCAGCGCATTGCCCAGATTGCTGTGCGCCTCCGCGAACTCCGGCTGCAAGACGAGCGCGCGACGGTAACTGGCCACCGCGGCATCAGGCTGGCCGATGCCGCGCAGCGCATTGCCGAGATTATTGTGCACTTCGGCGCCGGCGGGGTTGAGTTCGAGCGAGCGCCGGTAGCTCGCGACGGCGGCCTCAGCTTGACCGCTCTCGAATAACGCGTTGGCGAGGTTGCTGTGCGCTTCAGGATCTTCCGGGAGCAGCTTCGTGGTTTCGCGAAGCGCCACGAGCGCGGGCTTGCCTTGCGCACGCTGTGCGACACCGAGCGCCTTCCAAAGAAAACCGGTGCGCGGATGCACGCGCAGCAGTTCGGACGCTTTCAACTCGAGCTGCGCATAACGCCCTGCGGCGGCGAGCGTCAAAATCTCGCGCAAGGTCGCCGGAGCGAGCTCCGACTCGGTTAGGTCAAGCACGTTGACACCGGGCAACGCACCCACTAGCGTAATTGCGTGTACCGACTCTATATCGGCAACAAGAATTACTCATCTTGGTCATTGCGGCCCTGGGTGCTGCTGCGCGAACTCGATATTCCGTTCGAGGAACACTTGCTGCGCTTCGGCGATACGGCGGCGTGGGACCACTTTCGCAAGGTTTCGCCGTCGGGCAAGGTCCCCTACCTCGTCGCAGGACCGATGACGGTCTGGGACTCGCTCGCCATCGTCGAGTATCTCGCCGAACATCACGCGGGCGTCTGGCCGAAGGATCCCGTGGCACGCGCGTGGGCGCGCAGCGCCGCGGCCGAAATGCACTCCGGATTCAGCTCGCTGCGCAACATTTGCTCGATGAACTGCGGCATCCGCGTGAGCCTGAAGGCGACGCCGCAGTCGCTCGCCGGCGACGTCGCGCGCCTCTCTTCGCTTTGGCAGGACGGCCTCGCGCGATTCGGCGGCAGGTTTCTCGCCGGCCTGCATTTCACGGCCGTCGATGCATTCTTCGCGCCCGTGGCATTTCGCTGGCAGACCTATGGATTCACGCTCGACCGCGAGTCCGTCGCCTACGCGACGCGCTTGCTCGAATTGAATTCCATGCGGCAATGGTACGCGGAGGCTCTTGCCGAAAACTTCAGGGACCCGCCCCATGACGCGGAAGTTCTGACGGTCGGCAAAGTCACGGCGGATTTTCGTTCGACCTGAACCTCGCATACGGCGCGACTCAGGCGCGCTTGCGGCGCCCATGCAGCCTCGCGACCAAATCCGCTTCGCCGCGGCTCAAGCCGAATTCGTCCGCGAGCCTCTCAGGTTCGGCACCGCGTCGGGCCGAAGCAATTGCCTGTTCGAACCCGGGCGCCTCCGCGCGCGCTTCGACGTCGAGTACACGCGCGGACAAGAGCGCGAGATCCCGCTCGAGACGCTGCTGACGCTCGCGATGGCGTTCGAGCCCGAGCGCGACGCCGGACAGTTCCTCGCGCAGCGCCCGCACGTTCGCTTCCAGTTCTCGACGGCGCGCGTGCAAGCCCGCGATTCCGATCATGGCGCGCACGGCGCAGCCGAGCGCCGCCATCGAGAAAACGCCCGCGAGAACCATGAGAGTCGTACTGAAGTCGAGAGGTAACCCGCTCATCAGACGTACTCGTCGATGAGGTTCTTGGCCGGCTTCTCGCCGTCCGTCGCCGGTTTCGGTTCGGCCTTCGTTGGGCTCGGCGCGCCGCGGTCGCGCGCATCGCGCCCGTTCCGCGATTGGCCGCCGGAGCGCCCCTGATCGGCGATCGGCAGCGCCGGATACAGTCCGGTATTGCTGAGGCGGTCGACTTCACTCACTGGCCTTCCCCTTCGGTTCACTGAGCACCGTTCGCGCAAGTTCGTCGACCGGCACCTTGACCATGACTCGATTTTCGGCGCCGCCGGCATCGGCGACCGTGGCGTCCGTCGCGGAACTCGCGTGCATGAGCACGTCACGCGCGCGCGCGGTGGCCGCCTCGCCGGGCACGCTCGCCTCCAGGACCAGAATGGCGACGCGTCGGTTCGCATTGCGTCCGGCGACCGTGTCGTTGGGTTGCAATGGATGGTATTCGCCGAAGCCGACGATCTCCAAACGCAAGGGATCGATGCCGACCTTCGTGAACTCGTGGACGACGCTCGCGGCACGCGCCGCGGAGAGTTCCCAATTCGACGGGAACGTCGCGCTCTTGATCGGGCGGTCGTCCGTGTGGCCTTCGACGCGTATCGGGTTCGGGAACGGCTCGAGCACGGCGGCCAGGCGGTCGAGCACCGGCTGCGCATCGCTCGAGAAATCCCCCGAACCGCTGGGGAACAGGATATCGGCGTTGATTTCGACCTCGAGCCAGAGGCTCTCGCGCTTGACCGTGACGAGTTTGGCCGCAATGAGTTCCTGCATCGCCTGCTGAACCTGCTGCTCCATGCGGACCAACACGCCGGGAACCGCGTCCTCAGGATTCTTGACCGCTACCGTCGGCATCGCGCCGTCGCGAGGCGACGAGGTTTCCGCCGGCATGCGCGGCATCTTGATGAGCACGGTCGGCGTGATCCCCGTGAGCGGCTTGTCGCCGCCCTTGCCGTTTTCCTTCTCGCCTTCGTTGATCGGCCGAATGCTCCTCGGGGCGCCGCGAAAGGCCGCGATCATCGAATCCGACAGAACGCGAAATTTCCCTTCGTTGACCGAGGAGACGGCGTACATGACCGTGAACAGCGCAAACAGCAGGGTCACGAGGTCGCCGTAAGGAATCGCCCAGGCCTCGGCGTTGACGTGCTCTTCGTGCTTCTTCTTGCGAGCCATGCAAACCCTCGAGGTCTAGTGGTGGAAATAGCCCTTGAGCTTCGTTTCGATGTTGCGCGGATTCTCGCCCTGCGCGATCGCGATGATGCCTTCGATGACCATGTTGCGAACCTGGGTCTGGCCGTGGATGACCGATTTCAATTTGTTGCCCATCGGCAGGAACAAGAGGTTCGCGAACGCGATGCCGTAGATCGTGGCGACGAAGGCGGCGGCGATGCCGTGGCCGAGCTTCGACGGGTCGGACAGGTTCTGCATGACGGCCATCAAGCCCATGACCGCGCCGATGATGCCCAGCGTCGGCGAGTAGACGCCCATGGCTTCGAAAACCTTGGCCGCCTGGGTGTCGAAGTGCTCCATCGTGTCGAGCTCGATTTCCATGCCTGCGCGAATCGCGTCAGGCTCGCCGCCGTCGACGAGCGACTGCAGGCCCTTTTTCAGAAATTCGTCGCTTTCCTGCTCGACCGCCGATTCGAGCCCGAGCAGTCCCTGCTTGCGCGCGATGTTGCTCCACTCGACGATCTTGCCGATGACGGCCTGCGGATCGCTGCTCGGCGGTTTGAAAACCCAGCCGATGATCTTCCAAGCCCGCAGAAACGTCGCCAAGGGTGTCTGCACGAGACTCGCCGCGAGCGTGCCGAGCACGACGATCACGAACGCCGCGCTCCCGACGAGCGCACCCGCGCTGCTGCCCTTCAAGATGGCGCCGCCGATGATCGCAATCAGCGCGAGAACGATGCCGGCGATGCTCAGGATGTCCATGCATTCAGTCCGGCGCCAACCACTCCGTCAAACGCGCACGCAGTCGCAGCAGCGCCTGACCGTGAATCTGGCAGACGCGCGATTCGGACACCTCGAGCACGGCGCCGATCTCGCGCAGATTCATGTCCTCATCATAGTAGAGCGACAACACGAGTTGCTCGCGATCGGGCAGCTGACCGATCGCGGTCACCATGGCTGCGCGAAAGCCCGCTTCTTGAATGTCGTCGAAGGGCCCCGGTCGCTCGTCGCGGGCGTGGTCCGCAGGGCTCGACTCGTCGTCGCTCGAACCCATCTGGTCGAAACTGAAGAGCCTGCAGCTCGCGGCATCCTGGACGAGTTTGTGGTACTCCTCGAGCGACACGCCGAGCGCGCCGGCGATGTCGGTCGGGCTCGCATCGTGACCCTTCTCGTTCTCGAGTTTGCGGATCACGTCGGACATCGCCCGCGTGTTCCGGTGCACGGAGCGCGGCGTCCAATCGGACTTGCGCACCTCGTCGAGCATGGCGCCGCGGATGCGGATTCCGGCATAGGTCTCGAAATTCGCGCCCTTCGTGGCCGAGTAATGCTTGGCGGCGTCCAGCAGCCCGAGCATGCCGGCCTGGATCAAGTCGTCCACTTCCACGTTCGGCGGCATGCGGCTCACGAGATGGTAGGCGATGCGTTTGACCAAGTCGGCATGCTTGAGAACCAGTTCTTCCTGTGCCACGCGCTCATCGAGCGCGTCCTCGCCCAGGGCGACGCGCGCACTGCGCCTCTGCGTGTTTGAATATTGTGTGCTTGCTCTCATTGCAATACCGTCGTGGGACCGATCCGGGCCCCCACCATTCGTTCTACGAAAAACTCCAGGTGACCTCGTGCACCTTGTGGCACGGACCATTTATCGGCTTTGATCGCCAAATTCTTGAGAGCTGTGGATGAAATTGAGGTGGGGAAGGCTTCGACGACCGCCGTTTGCCGTTGCACGGCCCGGCGCAGGTAATCGTCGTAGGGCACGGCCCCCGCGAATTCCAGCGTCACGGTGAGAAATCGGTCACAGACGCGCTGAATCTTCTGGAACAATTCCTGGCCTTCGCCGGCGCGTCGGGTCTGGTTCGCCAGCACTTGAAAACGCTGGACCCCGTGCTCGCGGCTCAAGACCTTGATCAACGCATACGCATCCGTGATCGACGCCGGCTCGTCGCAGACCACGATGAGCACGTGATGCGCCGCCTGCGAGAACGTCACGACGCTGTCGTGGAGCCCGGCCGCCGTGTCGATGACGAGTACGTCCACGCTGTGGTACAGGTCGCTGAACGCCTGGATGAGACCGGCATGCTCGGCGGCGCTCAAGTTCGTCATGCGCCGCACGCCGGACGCGGCCGGCACGATCTGCAGCCCGTGCGGACCCGTGACGATGACGTCTTCCAGGCTGCAATCCCCGTTGACGACGTGCCCCAGATGGAACCGTGAGTGCAGGCCGAGCAGCACGTCGACGTTCGCGAGCCCCAGGTCCGCATCGAGCAGCATGACCTCGCGACCCTTCGCCGCGATCGCGACCGCGAGATTGGCCGAGACGGTCGTCTTGCCGACACCGCCCTTGCCGCCCGTGACCGTGACGACTTTGACCGGACGCGTCGAGTTCAGGCGCGCGAACTCCTGCGCTTTGGCGGGCGGAAGCTTACCGTGCTGCATGGATCTGCTCCCGTCCGAAGTGGCGAGCCAGGTACTGCTCGTCGCGCGGCCGCGCGGCGCCCTGCTTGAGGCGCATTGCGGCGCGCACGAGCCAAACCCGCCGCGTGAATGCCGCGTGCAAATCTTCGGGCACCCGTTGCCCATTGCAGAAGTAGGCGATCGGCAACCGGTGGCGCAGGGCCGTGGACAAGGCCGCGCCCAAGCTCGCCGCTTCGTCTATCTTGGTCAGAATGCAAGCGACGGGAGCGAGCGGCGCAAACGCCCGCGTCATCTCCTCGAGCGCCCGCGCCTCCCCCTGCGCCGGCAATGCCAGGTACAGGCGCGCGCGCGCGGCGCCCGAATGCAGGGCGGCGAGTTGCTCCGCGAGGCGCGTGTCGCGCGGCCCCATGCCGGCCGTGTCGATGAGGATCAGTTTTTTCCTTTTTAGTCGCGCAAGCACGTGAGCCAACTCCTTGCCGCTGTTGGCGGCGTACATGGGCGCGCCGATGATTCGCGCGTAGGTGGACAGTTGTTCGCGCGCGCCGATCCGATAGCCGTCGGTGCTCACGAGCGCGAGATCCTCGTGGCCGTGACGCAAGGCCCAGCGCGCAGCGAGCTTCGCGATCGTGGTCGTCTTGCCGACGCCCGTGGACCCCACGACGGCGACGATGCCGCCCTCCGTCGAGGTCAGGTCCCCGGCAACCGGCAAATGTCTCGCGAGCAAGGCCACGGGCAGATGGGCCGGGTTTTGCAGACGCGTGGCGAGCGGCAGCAGCGCGGCCAGCCGCAGGGCGACGTCGGGCGCGATGTCGAGCGCCGAGAGGTCTTCGAGCACGCGTGCCTTGAGCGGTTCGCGCCGCCGTTGGTCGCTCCAGCCCAGATTCGCAAAGCCGTTCTCCAGCAGATGCCGCAGATCCTGCACTTCGCGGCGCATGGTGAGCAGCCCGAGGTCCGGCGAGGACCGCGGGGGCGCGGCCCGCGGGCGCGCGGTCGCGGTGGGCATTGCCGCCGCCACCACCGGCGCCGCCACCACTGGCGCCGCCACCACTGGCGCTGCCACCGCCGGCGACGCCGCGCGGCCACCACCCGCTACGCGCAGCAGCGTTTCGTCGTAGTCGACGGCCGCGATGACTTCGATGCCTTCCGGCGTACGGCGGCTCGAGAGAATGACGGCGTCGGCCCCTTGTTCGACCCGCACCTCGTCGAGCGCGAGCCGCATGCTCGCGGCCATGTAGCGTTTTATCTTCATGCTGACCTCACTTCATGTGCCTTCGGACCGAACTCAACGACCGACCGCGGCGATCACGCGCACGCGCCGGCTTTCGGGAATCTCGTTGTAGGCGAGCACCGCGAGGTTCGGCGTGGAGTGGCGCATCAGGCGCGCGACCCATGGCCGGATCTTCGGTGCCACGAGCAATACCGCGGGCTCGCCGGCCGCCTCTTGGCGCCGCGCGCTGTCGGCAAGACTTTGCTGGATGCGCTCCGCGAGTCCGGGCTCGAATCCCGGACCGGAATCATTGCCGGCCAGCATGGAGTCCTGCAGCGTCTGCTCGAGCGCGGCGTCGAGCGTGATCACGGGCAGCTCTTCGCGCAGACCCGCGATGCCCTGGACGATGCTGCGCGCGAGCGCCACGCGCACTCCCGCGACCAGGGCCATCGGGTCTTGCGTCTTGGGTGCGAGTTCGGCGAGCGCCTCGCAGACGGTGCGCAGATTGCGGATCGGCACTCGTTCCATGAGCAGGTTTTGCAGGACCCGCACGACGACGCTCATGGGCAACAATTTCGGCACGAGGTCTTCGACGAGTTTTGGGGCCGTTTTGCCCAAGCGCGTGAGCAGCTGCTGTACTTCTTCGTGTCCGAGCAGTTCCTGGGCATGGAGCTGCAGGAGGTGGGACAGGTGTGTCGCTATCACGCTGCTCGCATCGACGACCGTATACCCTTGCGCCTGTGCCTGTTCGCGCCGGGATTTATCGATCCAGACGGCGGCGAGACCGAACGCGGGGTCCTTGGTCGCATTGCCCGGGATCGCACCGGAGACCTGACCCGGATTGATGGCCATCTCCTTGTCCGGGAACACCTCCGACTCGCCGACCGGAGCCCCCAAAATCGTGATGCGGTACGAATTCGGGCCCAGTTCCAGGTTGTCACGGATATGCACGGCCTGGACGAGGAAGCCGAGCTCCTCGGTCAGTTTCTTGCGCACGCCCTTGATGCGGCTCATGAGTTCGCCGCCTTGATTGCGGTCGACGAGCGGGATCAGGCGGTAACCGACCTCGAGACCGATCAGATCGACCGCTTCGACGTCGTCCCAGGAAAGCTCGCGCTGATCGGCCGGAACCTTCGCGCTCGGCGCGGGCGCCGCCGCGACCGCCTTGACTCGCTCGCGTTGCCGGACGAGCAGGTAGGCTCCGCCGCCGCACAGCGCGGCCATGCTCAAGAACACGAGATTCGGCATTCCGGGTATTACGCCGAGCAAGCCGAGAATGACGCCCGTCACGGCGAGCGCCCGCGGCTGACTCAGGACCTGGGACATGATCTGCTGACTCATGTCGTGCGGCTTGGAGACCCGCGTGACGAGAATCGCGACCGCGACCGACAGCAAGAGCGCCGGTATTTGCGCGACCAGGCCGTCGCCGATCGTGAGCAGCGAGTAGGTCTTCGCCGCCTCGCCGACCGACATGCCGTGCTGCACGGCACCGATGATCGTCCCGCCGAATAGATTGATGAACAGGATCAGAATGCCCGCGATCGCGTCGCCGCGCACGAACTTGCTGGCGCCGTCCATCGCGCCGTAGAAGTCGGCTTCCTCGCGTATTTCGGAGCGGCGCTGAATCGCCTCGGCCTGAGTGATGATGCCGGCGTTCAAGTCGGCGTCGATCGCCATCTGCCGTCCCGGCATCGCATCGAGCGTGAAGCGGGCACTGACCTCCGAGATGCGTCCGGCGCCCTTCGTGATCACGACGAAATTGATGATCACGAGCACCGTGAAAACGACCATGCCGACCGCGTAGTCGCCGCCGACCACGAATTCGCCGAACGCGGCGATCACGTTGCCGGCCGCGTGCGACCCGGTGTGTCCGTTCAGCAGCACCACGCGCGTCGAGGCGACGTTGAGCCCGAGCCGCAGCAGCGTCGCGCCGAGCAACACGGTCGGAAACGTCGCGAAGTCGAGCGCGCGGCGCACGTACATGACGGCGAGCAGGATGATCAGCGACAGCGTGATGTTGAACGTGAAGAACAGGTCGAGCAGGATCGCCGGCAGCGGCAGGACCATCATCGCGAGCACGGTCATGACGAGCAGCGGCACGCCGAAGCCGTTGTGCAGGAACTCGCCGATCGTGCCGGCCACGCCGCGCGCATTCACGGTAGTTCGTCTCCGGACTCGTCATCGACTTTCGGATCCGGGCGCGCGACGCGCGCCGCGAGCGTCGGGTTCATGGCCCGGATCCGGAACACATAGGAAAGGACCTGCGCGACGGCCATGTACAGCGCGGTCGGAATCTCCTTGTCGAGATCGGTCGTGCGGTACAGCGCGCGCGCGAGCCGCGGCGAATCGAAGATCGGCACGCGATGCTCTTCGGCGATGCGCCGGATATTGAGCGCCACGAGGTCGACGCCTTTCGCGAGCACGCGCGGCGCGCGCATTTTCGCCGGATCGTATTTCAAGGCGACCGCGAAGTGCGTGGGATTCACGATGACCACGTCGGCCGTCGGCACCTTGTGCATCATGCGGCGCCGCGCGATCTGTTGCTGCATCTGCCGGATACGCCGCTTGGTTTCCGGCCGCCCTTCGGAATCCTTGGTCTCGTCGCGCACTTCCTGGCGCGTCATGCGCATCATGCGGTTGAACTGGAAGATCTGCAGCGGCACATCGACGACGGCGATCACGCCCAGGGACGCGCACAGACAGACGAATGCCCAGCCGAGCAGCCCCGCGCTGCGGCCGATCGCGGCCTTCGGCGTCATGTGGCCGAGCGCAATGACATCGTCGAACAGATGCATGCAGACCGCGGCGCAGACGGCACCGACCACCACGCATTTCAGCAAGGCCTTCGCCAGGTCCGAGAACCCGCGCAGCCCGAACAGGCGGCGCAATCCGGCGAGCGGACTCAAGCGCGTGAAATCCGGCGCGAGCGCCTGCGGGCTGAAATTCCAGCCGCCGAGCGCAACCGCGGCCGCGAGGATCAGGATCACCAGCGCGGCAAAAAGCGGCAGCAGGAGCAACACAGAGTCGATCAGGTTCGCGCCGAGCCGCGTGAGCATGCTCCCGGGATCGGCGATGCTCGCCGCGTCGATCTCGAGACCGCCGCGCATGAGGTCGGCGAGCCTCGTGACCAGGTGCGCACCCGTCGCGACGAGCACCGCGCTGCCGCCGATCATCGTCGCAAAGTTGCCGAGTTCCTGCGAACGCGGCAGCTGGCCGCGCTCGCGCGCCTCCTGCAGGCGGCGGGCTGTCGGTTCTTCGGTGCGTTCGGCGTCGCTACCGTCGGCCATCTAAGGCACCCCGCCGGCCGCATGCGTGGCCAGTGCACCGGCGGCCGAGAGCGCCGACTGAATGAGACTCGAGATCCCGACCATGAGGCCGTCGGAGCCGACGAACAGCACCGAGAGTCCCGCGAGCATCGTGAGTGGAAAGCCCACGCCGAACAGGTTCAATTGCGGCGCCGCGCGCGTCACGACCCCCAAGGCCATGTTGACCATCACGAGTGCGACGACGGCCGGCATGGCGATCAGCAGCCCCGCCTCGAAGACGCGGCCGCCCCACTGCGCGACGGCGAGCAGCAGGTTGCCGCCGAACTGCGCGCCGCCGATCGGCAAGGTCTCGAAGCTCGCGGCGAGCGAGCCGAGCAGCACGAGATGGCCGTTCACGGCGAGGTAGGCGAGCGTCGCGAACACGGTGAACAGCTGCCCGACCACGGTCGTGTTCGCGCCGTGCTGCGGATCGACGAGCGTTGCGAACCCGAGCCCCATGGTCATCGACGTCGTCTGGCCCGCGAGCGCCAAGGCCTCGAACGTGAGTTGCACGACCATGCCGATCGACACGCCGATGACGAGTTCCTGGACGGCCGCGAACAGACCGACGCCGGAAAAAATGCTCAAGTTCACGGGCACGCGCGCGAGCGGCGCGAGAGCCACCGTGAGACCGAGCGTCAAGGCGATCTTGACGCGCGCCGGCACGGCGCTCGAGCTCACGATCGGGGCGGTCGCCACGAAACCCCCGATGCGCAGCGCCGGCCACCACATCCGTAAGACGGCTTGCGAAAGATCGGCGGCGTCGAGCGTGATGGGCGGCATGGGTTCGCCCCTAGCCGACGAGCGCGGGAATGCTGCCGTAGATGCCGCGCGTGAAGTCCACCAGCATTCGCAGCATCCACGGGCCCGCCGCGAACAGCGTCAGCACGAGCAACAGCAGCTTCGGAATGAAGCTCAAGGTCGCCTCATGGATCTGTGTGGCGGCCTGCAACATGCCGATCACGAGACCCGCGACGAGCGCCACGAGCAACAACGGCGCCGCGATCATCGCCGTGACGAGCAAGGTGTGATGCGCGAGATCCATGACGGTTTCCGGCGTCATTGGTGAAAGCTCGCCGCGAGCGTGCCGATCAGCAGCGTCCAGCCGTCGACGAGCACGAACAGCATGATCTTGAACGGCAAGGAAATCAGCATCGGCGACAACATCATCATGCCCATCGACATCAGGACGCTCGCGACGACGAGATCGATGACCAGGAACGGAATGAAGATCATGAAGCCGATTTGAAACGCCGTTTTCAGTTCGCTCGTCATGAACGTGGGAATCAGGACGCTGAGCGGCACGTCCTCGGGCGTCGCGAACTGCGCTTTGCCGGACAGCTTGGCGAACAGCTGTAGGTCGTTCTCGCGCGTCTGTGCGAGCATGAATTTCTTGAGCGGCGCGACGGTCCGGTCGATCGCGAGCTCCCCGGCGAGATGTCCGTCGAGGTACGGTTTGATGCCGTTAGCATAGGATTCGTCGATCGCCGGACCCATGACGAACAAGGTCAGGAACAACGCCAGCCCGGTCAGCACCTGATTGGACGGCGTCGTCGCCATGCCGAGTGCCTGGCGCAGAATCGACAGCACGATGATGATCCGAGTGAACGCCGTCATCGCCAGCAGCAGCGCGGGCAGCAACGTGAGCACGGTCATCAGGATCAACACTTGAATCGTCAGGGAATAGCTCTGCACGCCGTCGGCGGCCGTCTTGATCGCGACGGCGGGCAGCACCGACTGCGCGTACGCGCCCGCGCCGGTCAGCAAGCCGATGACCAAGGAGGCGGTCCGGATGCGCGCCGCCTTGCTCACCGCGCGCCTCCGGGTCCCTTCATGATTTCACGGAGGCGCTCGGCGAACGTTGGGATCGCGCCGCCCACGTTCCGTGGCGCGAGGCTCGGCGTGATCGGCGTCGCGAGCGGCGTCAGCGCGACCATGCCCGTCTGACCGACGCCGACTAAAACCTGGGCATCGCCGACCGCAATGAGCAGGATGCGGTCGCGTGGCCCGAGCTGCAGCTGGTCGATCACGCTGATCTCGCCACGGCTGCGCGGCAGCACGATGCGAAATCGCTTGAGCAGCCAGGAGATCGCGAAGATGAGCCCGACGACGGCCACGAGACTCAAGGTCAGCTGCGCGAGACTGCCCGTGGACAGCGGCGACGCGGGGCTCATCGTGCCGCCCATCAGCCGACCTGTTCCATGCGCTCGGCCGGACTCACGACGTCCGTGAAACGGATGCCGAATTTCTCGTCGACGACCACGAGTTCGCCGCGCGCAATGCGCACGCCGTTCACGAACACATCGAGCGGCTCGCTCGCGAGGCGGTTCAGCTCGACGATCGCGCCCGGCGCGAGTTGCAACAGGTCGCGCACCGGAATCTGCACGCGGCCGACTTCGAGCGACAGCGTGACCATGACGTCGAGGATCAGGTTCAGATTGAGCTCCTGCCCGGAGCCTGCCGGCGCGTTCGGTGCCAGCTCGCCGAACTGCGCACGCGCCACGGCCGCGGCTTTCGGATCGACGTTGCTCATGTTGCACCTCGTGTCAGGATCTTCAATGCGTTGCGGCCCTGGGACACACCAAACTTGCCGCGATACAGCGGCACGTCGCCGGCCAGCAGCAGAACTTGCTGCGGAGACTCGATCGGCACGATGTCGCCGGGCGACAGCCGCACGAGCTCGCCGAGACTGATCCGGGCCTCGCCGAGCACGGCGCGCGCTTCGAGTTGCGCACGCTGCAGACCCGCCGAGAGCGCGGGCCCCCAAGGGGCTTGCGGGCGCGCCGCGGGCTTGCCGCCGTCGGACGCCAACGATTCGCGGATCGGCGCGAGCAGCGCCTCGGGCAGGAGCCAGTCGATCGGTCCTGTATGCTCGCCGTAGGTTCCCGTGAATTTCGCGACGATCAGCATGTCGCGCGGTTCGCCGAGCTGCGCGAAGCGCGGATTGGTCTCCTGGCGCAGCAGCTCCCATTCGATGGCCGCGATCGGTGCCCAAGCCGCGATGGCATCGACGCCGAGCGAGCGCACGATGAGCGCGAGAAACCGTTGCGCGGCCGGTGCCGCCGCGGCTTCGGTTCCGGTCGATGCCCGCCCGGAACCGCCGAAGAAACCGTCGAGCAGCGACAGCAAGAGCGCCGGATCGACACTCATGAACGCCTCGGCCGGCAGCGGCTTCATGCGCAGGGCCACGATGGCGGCCGGCTGCGGCAGGGCGGCCGTGAGATCGCCGGCCGGCACGCTCTGCAGCGTCTCGAACTGCACGCCGATCTCGCGGCTCAGCAGTCCCGAGAGCGTGACCGCGGCGCGTTCGGCAAACTGGCGGCACAGGAATTCGAGCATCGGCAGCTGCGTGCGGCTGATGCGTCGCGAGGATAGATCGAAGGGCACCGCGGCCTCGGCGGCGCGCTTCTCGAGCAGCGCCGAAACCTCCTCTTCGGAGATCGCATGACGTCCCGACTCCATCGCGCCTGGGTCTTGCGCGGCCATCATTGCACCACGAAGCTCGTGAACAGCAGGTCGTCGATCGGTGGACTGCCCTCCTTCTTGAGGATCGCGCGGACCTCGGCGAGCGCCTCTTGGCGCAGCTTTTCCTTGCCCTCCCTCGTCATGAGAGTTTGATAGTCCCGATTGCTCATGATGAGCAGCAGGTTGTTGCGGATCAGCGGCACGTTCTTCGCCACCGCGTCGAGAGCCTTCTGATCCTTCGCCATCGCCTCCATCGCAATCTGCAGAAAGCGCACGGCTGCGCCCTCTTCGAAATTGACGACGAGCGGTGGATCGATCGCGTAATAAAGGTCGGCCTTCGCCTCCCCCCCTTCCGCGTGAGTGCCGGCCGAGGCGGGAGGCGTCACGACGGTGATGGCGCCGTCGGGACCCAGCTTGTAATTGGGTGCGGGATGCAATTGCGCGTTGACGAATCCGCCGGCAACGACCGCGCCGAGCGTGAGCACGAAGATACCGATGCCGTTGATCAACGTGCCCATGATCCCGCCCGACTTTTTCTCGGCGACGCTGACGCCGACTTCGGGTGCTTCTGCTGCCATGATGACGATTCCTGTTGCGGCGAGAGCTGCCGTCAGCAGGAGAAGCAAGTTTGGTGCCAGCCGCACGCGGTTTATATTTCTCCATGACGGTCATGGAGTTAGGCACATTGTGCCGCTCGCGTGCGGCGCCGGCCGCGCGCGCGGTCGTCGGGTTTTTGACGCTAGAACTTCAACGCGACGCGTAAGCCCGGCTCGGCGTCGTCGAGGACGAGCCGCGCGCCGTGCAGCTTGGTCACGGCGGCGACCAGGGACAGTCCGAGTCCGGATCCGGGAAACTTGCGCGCCTCGTCGAGCCGCACGCGGCGGCCGAGCACGATCTCGCGCTTGTCCGCGGGGATGCCGGGTCCGTCGTCCTCGACGACGACTTCGTGGCCGTTGCCGTTGCGCCGCAGCCAGACGCGGATGTGGCCGCCTTCGGGCGTGAACTTGATCGCATTGTCGAGCAAGTTCGCGAGCGCTTGGGCGAGCAGCTGCCGGCTGCCCTGCACCTGCGCGCCGTCGATGACCGAGCTCTCGAGCCCGATGCCGCGTTCCTCGCTGACCGGCGCATACAACTCCACCATGCTCGCAACCAGTTCAGACAGATCGACCGTCTCGCGCGCGACCGTGCCGGTCTCGGCGAGCGCGATCCGCAGCAGCGCGTCGAGCGTGCCGCGCATGCGGTCGACCTCGGTCGTGACGCGCTCGAGTACGCGGCGTTCGGTCGATGCGGGAGCGAGCTGGCTCATGGCCGCCTCCGCGGTCGCCTGCAGCCGGTTCAGCGGCGTGCGCAAATCGTGGGCCGCACTGTCGAGCACGGTGCGCATGCCGAGCGTCAACTGCTCGATCTTGTCGAGCATGCCGTTGATCTCCCGCGCGAGCGTGTTGAGTTCGTCTTCCGCGTCGCGCACCGGCAGCCGCTGCGACAGATCGCCGCGCATGATTTGAGTCGCCACGGCCGAGATCGCGCCGGCCTGCGCGAGGATGCGCCGGCCCATCCAAAAGCCGCCGCCGAGGCCGAGCAGCATCGTCAGCACGACGGCCGCGATGAGACCGCGCATCATGAGACTCTTGACGTCCTGCCGTTCCTGCACGTCGTGCCCGACGAGCATGCGGTAGCCGCCCGGCAGCGGGAAGTTTTCCGCGCGCATCTCATGCTCTCGCGTCTCGTCGCCGAACGGCACGGAGACCTTGAACTGCATCCATTTCCCCTGGTTCGCGGCGACCTTGGGCCATGCCGGCACGTTGCCCGCCACGGGGCGCAGCTGCGGATCGACCATGAGATACACCGCGCCGCGCACATCCTGGTCCTGGGAACGCTGCTCGACGAGTTCGATGAAATCGCTGCGCGAGAGGACCAGGACCTGCTCGCGCAGTCCCTGGACCTCGGCCTCGATGAGATTGTCGGTGCTGCCGTCGACGACCTGCGAGACGGCGAAATAAACGGCGCCGAGCAGCGCGACGGCGCCGAATGCGAACACGATGGAATACACGACGGCGATTCGAAACGGCGAACTTCCGAGCACGCCGCGAAATCGCTGCTCATTGTCCACTATTCGTCTTCGCGTAAACTATATCCGGCGCCGCGCACGGTGTGCAGCAGCGGTTTGTCGAAGTCCTTGTCGATGGCCTGACGCAGGCGGCTGATGTGTACGTCGATGACGTTGGTCTGCGGATCGAAATGGTAATCCCAGACGCCTTCGAGCAGCATCGTGCGCGTCACAACCTGGCCGCTGTAGCGCATCATGAACTCGAGCAGCTGGAATTCGCGCGCGGTCAGTTCGATTTTCTTGCCGTTGCGCGTAACCCGCCGCGTCATGCGGTCGAGCTCCAGGTCGGCGAGCTTGAGCTTCGTGTTCGCTTCCGCGTTGCCCGCCTCACCGCGGCGCGCGAGCGCGTCGATGCGCGCGAGCAGTTCCGACATGTGGTACGGCTTGGTCAGATAGTCGTCGCCGCCGGCCCTGAGCCCCGTGATGCGGTCGTCGACCTCGCCGAGCGCGCTCAGGATCAAGACGGGTGTCTTGCGGCCCGTCGCGCGCAGCGACTGGACGAGCGCGAGCCCGTCGAGTTTCGGCAGCATGCGGTCGACGATCAAGAGATCGATGGCGACCGAGGAGGCGAGGTGCAAACCTTCGATGCCATTGACCGCGACGTCGACCTTGTGACCGACCTCCCGCAAGGCTTTAGCCAGATAATCGCGAGCGACCTGGTCATCTTCGACGATTAAAATGTGCATGAACGGTATATTACCGTCGTTGGACCGATCTTTCTCGGCGCGATAGACTCCGGCCTCACATGTCACAGGCACAGCAAATGTCACCGCTACCGTCCACGGATCCGGCTCGAAACTGCGACGTCTTGGTCATCGGCGGCGGCCCGGCGGGATCGACGACCGCGAGCATGCTCGCGGAGCGCGGATTCCGGGTCGTCCTGCTCGAGAAGTCGCGCCATCCGCGGTTTCACATCGGTGAATCCTTGTTGCCCGCGAACCTGCCCTTGCTCGAGCGCCTCGGGGTCGCCGACGAGGTGCGGAAAATCGGCATGGAAAAATGGGCGGCCGAATTCGTGTCGCCGTGGGACGGCCGGCGCCAGGAATTCGAATTCGCGGGCTCCTGGGACAAGTCACAACCGTTCGCCTACCAGGTGCGTCGCTCCGAATTCGACGCGATCCTGATCCGCCGCGCGGCCGAACTCGGCGCCGAGGTCATCGAGGGCTGCCGCGTCAACGACGTGGAGTTTGCGGAAAACGGCGCGGCAGCGCGCATCCACGCCACGACGGAGGACGGCAGGCAGCAAACCTGGCAGGCCGACTACGTCGTGGATGCTTCCGGGCGGGACACCTTTCTCGGCAATCGCCTGCAGGCCAAGCAGCGCAACCGCAAGCATAACAGCGCCGCGATGTATGCCCATTTCACGGGCGCGCGCCGGCACGCGGGCAAGCGCGAGGGCAACATCACGATATTCTGGTTCGACCATGGCTGGTTCTGGTTCATCCCGCTCGCCGACGGCACGACGAGCGTCGGCGCGGTGGTCTGGCCGAAGTACCTGAAAACGCGCGAAGTGCCGGTTCGCGAGTTTTTCCTCGCCACGATCGCGCTGTGCCCGCCGCTCGCCGAACTGCTCGCCGAAGCCACGCTCGCCTCCGACGTGGAAGCCACGGGCAATTACTCGTATTCCTGCGATCGCACACACGGCAGCAACTACCTGCTGGTCGGCGACGCCTATGCGTTCATCGATCCGGTGTTCTCGTCCGGCGTCATGCTCGCGATGAAGAGCGGCATGGCGGCGGCCGAAGCGATCGAGAGCTGTCGCAGCGACCCGAAGCAGGCGGCGCGCGCGCTCAAGCGCTTCGACCGGCTCACGCGCCACGGACCGAAGCAGTTCTCTTGGTTCATCTACCGCGTCACGAATCCGACGATGCGGGAACTGTTCCTGGGGCCGCGCAATATTTTCCGGATGCAGGAAGCCCTGCTGTCGGTGCTCGCCGGGGATATTTTCGGACGCACGCCGATTTGGACCTCGCTGCGGCTGTTCAAGGCCCTTTATTTCTTGATCTCGCTGGCGAACTGGCGTCGAACGTTCGCCGCCGCGCGCCGACGCCAACACAACATGACTCACGCTTGAGGCCTCCGGCGCGTACGGCCCGCCGCCGGGCGCTGTTGCTCGCGTTTTCGCTCGCCCTCTGCTGGGCTCGGCCGGGAGCGGCCAAGGAAGAGCCGCTCTGGGAGGTCGGGCTCGGCGGCGCCGTCGTCGCCTTGAACGATTATCCCGGCTCGTCGACTTCGCATGTTTATCCGCTGCCGTTCGGCTATTTCCTCTTCAACGGGAAATACCTGAAGTCGAACCGCGACGGCGTGCGGGGTTTATTCGTGCAGCGTCCCTGGGTCGAATTCTATGTGAGCGCCAACCTCACGGCGCCCGTGCGCAACAACGCCGCGCGCAGCGGCATGCCCGAACTGCGCTCGACGCTCGAACTCGGGCCCGCCGCGGACTTTCACCTGTTCCGCAGCGACGGCGGTCGCGTCAAGCTCGATCTGACGCTGCCCCTGCGCTCGGCGTTCACGGTTGCCGCGCCGCCGCGCGCGATCGGCTGGGTGTTCGAACCGAGCCTCAGCGTCGATTTCAAAGATCTACCGCATTTGGCCCACTGGAACCTGGGTCTCCTCGCGGGTCCGATGTTCGCGGACGCGCGCTATCACGACTATTTCTACTCGGTGGCGTCCGAATACGCTCTGGTCTCGCGTCCCGAATACGCGGCACCGGGCGGCTACTCGGGCTCACGCGTCGTCGGCGTGATCTCGCGGCGGTTCCCGAAGTTTTTCTTCGGGGCCTATCTTCGCTACGATACGCTGGCCGGCGCGAGCTTCGTGGACAGTCCGCTGGTCGAGCGCCAACACGACTGGTCGGGGGGATTCGGAATTGCCTGGAAGGTCGGCCAGTCCCAGCAAATGGTCGACGTGACGGACTGATTCGCGACACGATATGGCGCGTTTTTTGCGAAAAATGTACGAGTATTTCGCGCTCTACAGCTCGCTGTCCCTGCTCGCGCTGATCTGCCTTCTGTGGTCCGTGTTCGCGCTGCCGTGTCATCTCCTGCTGCCCGAGAAACTCGGCACCGCCATCGGCCGGCGCGGCATCATGGGCGGATTTCGGATCTATGCGTGGTCGCTCTCGATCACGCGCGCCTATCGCCTGGACTTGCGCGCCATCGACGCGCTGCGCGGCGGACCGCCGATCGTGCTCGCACCGAATCATCCCTGCCTCATCGATGCGCTGTTGATCCTGACGCGGCATCCGGACATCGTCTGCGTCATGAAATCCGAGCTCATGAACAATGTGTTCCTGGGCGCGGGTTCGAGGCTCGCGCGCTACGTGCGCAACGACTCGCCGCGTCAGATGATCAAGGAGTCCGTGGCGCACCTGCGCGAAGGTTGCGTGCTGCTGCTGTTTCCGGAAGGCACACGCACGACGAGCGCGCCGATCAATGCGCTGACCGCGAGCGTCGGCCTGATCGCCAAACGCGCGGGCGTGCCCGTGCAGACGCTGATCATCGAAACCGACTCGCCGTTCTTGAGCAAGGGCTGGCCGCTGTTCCGGCGTCCGCGCCTGCCGATCACGTACCGCGTGCGTCTCGGTCGTCGTTTCGAGGCGCCCGACGATGCGGCCGGGTTTACGGCGGAACTGGATCGCTACTACCGCGATGCTCTGACCGGATCCTTGCAATCTCGCTGGCTACCCGGTACGTGAATCCCCAGCCGGCGCCTTCGACGACGCATCTCGTCTTGATCCCGAGCTACAACCCCGGGCCGAAGGTCTACGAAACGGTGCGCGCGGCGCGCGCGCACTGGGCGCCGGTCTGGGTCGTCGTGGACGGCAGCACCGACGGTTCGCCGCAGGAACTCCTGAGCATGGCGTCACGAGACCCGGGGTTGCGCGTGCTGGTTCGGGCGCGCAACCGCGGCAAAGGGGCGGCCGTACTCGACGGTCTGCAAGCGGCCCACGCGGCCGGCTACACGCACGCCTTGACCATGGATTCGGACGGTCAGCACCCGGCCGACCGCATCGAGGCTTTCATGGCCGCCTCACGCGCATCGCCCGACGCGATGATCTTGGGACGGCCGCAATTCGATGCCAGCGCGCCGAGTTTGCGCGTCAAGGGGCGAAAAATCTCGAATTGGTGGGCGAATCTCGAAACCCTGTGGGGCGGCATCGACGATTCCCTGTTCGGCTTTCGCGTCTATCCGGTTGCGCCGCTGCTGGCCGTCATGCGCCGCCAACTCTGGATGCGTCGCTTCGACTTCGACGTCGAGGCCGTCGTACGCCTGTGCTGGCGCGGCGTCAAGCCGGTCAACCTGCCGGCGGCCGTCCGGTATTTCGCGTCCGGCGAAGGCGGCGTGTCGCATTTCAAGTATGCACGCGACAACGCACTATTGACGTGGATGCACACCCGGCTCGTGTTCGGCTTCTTGGCACGCCTGCCGCTGCTCGTGGCGAGGCGCCTGAAACGCAGTCGCGCGCCCGGATCTTAAGTCGCGTGGCGGATGCGGTGTACGGAGTTTCATTATAATATGCCCCTATGCTCGATAAAGCGTCGCACATACCAGCAACCGCGCCGCCCGCCGACGCGCGTTTGCAACGGGAGATCGCCAGCCTGTTCGTGCAGGCTTTGAATCTCGGCATCGAACCGGAGCAAATCGATCCCGATGAGCCGCTCTACGGTTCAGGCCTCGGCTTGGACTCGATCGACATCCTCGAGGTCGCGCTGATCGTGTCCAAGCATTACGGCGTGCAATTGCGCGCCAATAGCGACGAAAACCAACATATTTTCCGCTCCTTGCGGCACCTCGCGGAGTACATCGCCGTACAGAGAACGAAGTGACCGTGCGCGGCCGGCCCACGCTGCAAACGGCGGCGCTGATGACGGTGCTCGTTGCCTACGCGCTGCTGTGTCACCATTTGAATTCATCCGGCGATTCGCCGGGTTTGGCTGCCGTACTCGCCTTGGGTCCGCTGCTCGCCGCCGCCGGCGCGCTCGCGTGGCGGTATTTGCCCGCGCCGAGCGCCGCGCTGCTGACTTTGCTCGCCGCGCTCGCCGTGTACGCCGGCTGGCCGTTTCTCGAGGCCCATTTCGCGTCGGTGTTCCTGCTGCAGGAGTGCGGATTCTTCGGGCTTCTGTGCCTGACCTTCGCGCGCTCCCTGCGCACGGGGAGCGTCGCGTTCTGCACGCGTTTCGCGGACAAGGTGCATGGACCGCTGTCGCCGGCCGAGATCCGCTATACGCGGCGCGCGACCGCCGCATGGGCGGCGTTCTTCGCGAGCGTGACGCTCGTCGACTTGACGATATTTTTCACGCTGCCTCTGCGCGTCTGGTCGTTCTTCGTGAACTTTTGCACGTTCCCGCTCGTGCTGCTCATGTTCGCGGCCGAGTACCTCGTGCGCCGGCGCGTGCTGCCGCTGACCCGCGGCGCGGGCCTCGTCGCGACGATGAGAATCTATTTTGCGCGCTCCGCCTGAAACGGCGACGGGGGAGACGATCCCCCTGCTCGCGCATGCGGCCCCGACCGACATCGTGGCCTATCGCGGCTCGAATCCGGTCTCGGCGCACCAATTCCTCGCGGACGTCGAGAGGCTCGCGGCGCGGCTGCCGTCGGGCCGCCACGTTCTGAACGTATGCACGGATCGCTATCGTTTCGCGGTCGTCCTCGCGGCCTGCCTGACGACGCGGCGCGTGAGCCTGCTGCCGTCCACCTACACGCCGGAGGTCGTGCGCCAACTGAAACAGGCTGCGCCCGACGCGTTTTGCTTGACCGATGATGCCCGCTGCGACATCGAACTGCCGCGCGTGCAGTACTCGCATGATTGGCGCGCGCTCGAACCCTGGCCCGCGGATGCCGCCTGGCGCGTACCGCACATCGACGCCGCGCAAGTTGCCGCGACCGTCTTCACGTCGGGGTCCACGGGCTTGCCGCTGCCGTATCGCAAGACTTGGGGACGGCTCGCGCGCTGCGTCCAGAACGGCGCGCCGCAATTGGGGCTCGCGGACGGGCGCCGCTACACGCTGATCGGCACCGTTCCCGCACAGCACATGTACGGTTTCGAATCGACGGTCCTGCTCGCGCTCCAGAGCGGCAACGCGTTCTGCGCGGAGCGGCCGTTTTATCCGGCCGACATTTGCGCCTGCCTCGCGGCGGCTGCGCGGCCGCGCGTGCTCATCTCGACGCCGATCCATTTGCGCGCGCTGCTCACCGAGGGTAGTGAGCTGCCGCCCGTCGAGCTCGTCGTCTCGGCGACGGCGCCTCTGCCCCGGGACCTCGCGCAGGAAGCGGAGCGCCGCTTCGCGTGCCGACTCATCGAGATTTACGGCTCGACCGAGACCGGTCAGATCGCGACACGGCGCACGGCCGCGACGAATGCGTGGCAGCTTTGGCCGGGCGTCGAGCTCAGTTCGCACGCGGAGCAAACCTTCGCCGAGGGCGGCCATGTCGAGCAGCGCACAGCGCTGTGCGACATCATCGAGATCCTGGGCGGGCGCGAATTCCTGCTACACGGCAGGACCGCCGATCTGGTCAACATCGCGGGCAAGCGCAGCTCTTTCGCCTACCTCAACCATCAATTGAATGCGATTCCGGGCGTCGTCGACGGGGCGTTTTTTCTGCGCGACGATCCGGTCGGCGGCGCCACGGGAGTCGCCCGCCTCGCCGCCGCGGTCGTGGCGCCGACCTGGACCGTGCCCGATCTCACCGAGCGTCTGCGCCAATGCATCGATTCGGTCTTCCTGCCGCGTCCGCTGTTGCTCGTCGATCGCCTGCCGCGCAATGCGACGGGCAAGCTGCCGCAGCATGCGCTGCAGAGCCTGATCCATGAACACGCGCGAAGCTAGGGAACGCGCGTAGATGCCGCGCCTCGACAACTGGTGGGCAGCAGTCGACCACCCGGCGTTTGCCGGCCACTTTCCGGGTAACCCGATCCTGCCCGGCGTCGTGCTGCTCGATGCCGCGCTCCATGAGCTCGAGCACGCCTGCGGCCTCGATCTGACCGCCTGCCGGCTCGCGTCCACGAAATTTCTGAGTCCGGTGCGTCCCGGGGATGCGCTGCACTTGACGTTCGACGCGTCCGCGGACGGCGCGATCCGCTTCTCGGTCGATGGCCCGACCGGCGCCGTGCTGCGCGGAGTGCTCGACCGTGGCCACTAGGGCAGCGGAATGGACCGCGCGGCAGGAACGCGGCAGCGTCGCGATCCTGCGGCTCATGGCTTTTCTGTCGATGCATTTGGGGCGCCGCGCCACCCGTCTGCCGCTCTACGGCATTGCCCTGTACTTCTTCCTGTTCGCGCCCACGGCGCGCCGGCACGCACGGCGCTATCTGCGCCTCGCGCTGGGACGCGCCGCCGGTGCGCGCGACCGATTCCGGCATTTGCTGTACTTTTCGACGACGATTCACGACCGCGTGTTCCTGCTCAACGGCCGCGACGACTTGTTCGAGATCACGATCGAGGGTGCGTCGGTCATGGAAGCGCAAGTTGCCAAGGGCCGCGGCGCCTTCCTCATGGGCACGCACATGGGTAGCTTCGAAGTCGTGAGCACGGTCGGCAAACGTCAGCCCGGACTGCACGTCGCGATGGCCATGTACGAGACGAATGCACGCAAGATCAATGCGATCCTCGGAGCGGTCAATCCGGCGGCCAAGACCGAAGTCATTCCCTTGGGCACGATCGACGCCATGCTCAAGATTTCGGAGCACATCGAGGCCGGTTCCTTCGTGGGCGTGCTCGGCGATCGGACGCTCGGCGCCGAGCCGCTCCAAGAGGTCACGGTGCTCGGCCAACGCACGCATTTACCGACCGGCCCGATGCGCACCGCGGCCATCCTGGGCTGTCCCGTGATCTTCATGGTGGGGCTCTATCGCGGTGGCAACCGTTATCACGTCGTGTTCGCGCCGCTCGCCGATTTCTCCGCCATTGCGCCGGGCGCGCGCGCCGCGGCGGTCCGCGAAGCCATCGAGCGTTATGCGTCCCTGCTCGACCGCTACTGCCGCAGCGATCCGCTCAATTGGTTCAATTTCTTCGATTTCTGGCCTGCCCAAGACCACCAGCGCAGCCATTGATGCGCGGCACCGTCCTGCTACTGTCGGCGCTCGCCGCATTCGTGACCGCGCGCGCCGGGACCGATGACCTCGACGCGCTGATGCAGCTGTTGGCCGCGCGCACGCACGCGCAGTCGAGTTTCATCGAGCAGCAATTCCTG
>Ga0116231_10004654_pt1 | contig 27633 bp, 26 predicted proteins | sample S1TSphgellanicum_2_FD_89695 | JGI IMG/M metagenome (GOLD analysis project Ga0116231, IMG submission 89695) | Host-associated microbial communities from peat moss isolated from Minnesota, USA - S1T2_Fd - Sphagnum magellanicum MG | ecosystem: Host-associated > Plants > Peat moss > Unclassified... | reverse complement strand
GATACCATATCTGAGCTTGTGTTTTGTGGTGGTGCAAGTGTTTCCAATAGTTTGTCTTTGTAAATTCTAGGTGGACAGACAAACGTAGCAGCAATAGGAAGCTTCTGGTTGGGTGCAAACATTCAAAACTTTTGTGATCTCTTGCCTGCTTTGAAATTCTGGATGGTGAATGCTCATTGTTTTGGTTATTTTCTCTCTGTCTTGTTTCTTGTGATAGTCATACTTCAAACATGTGCAATAAACTGGGAACTCTAGCAAGGCTATTTCTAGGGTGATATTGGTCGATGTGTCTTCAATCTATCCATTTTGCTTGGAATGTGTGATGCATGTTTCTTGAGTTGAGGTCTTTTTTAATGTTTCCTTCAAGGACAAAAAGATTCCATGTGCTTGACCTTCCGTTCAAGGGCATCTTTGATGACATTTCTTTTTGGTTTTCTCCTTGTTACTATCACACTCTTCACGGGATTTGTTTGAAGAGGCTACCAACCTTATTAGGTGATGTATTGTTCCTGGCTTCTATGTCTTATGTGTGTCGATGATCATCATGGTTTTTTTTTGTTTTTGTTGCTATGTGGTTATTACTTGTGGGTGTAGTTGTTCAAACATTTCCCTAATGGCTTGGGTGGAGCTTGTTCATAAATGATATTTTTCCAATTGAGTGGTGGTGATGCAGGGTCAAGACGTGAAGGAGTAGGTTTAAGTGAATATTTTGTTCATAGAAACCTATTTGCTTATGGCTATCAACCTTATCCTTGTTCCTACCACTTTTCATGGGGTTCATGCAAATGACAAATTGTTCTTTGCTTTTGTGTTTTATATTGCCATCATAAAGGTCTATGTGTGTTATGCAGTGGCTTATGGGTGTAGTTGTTCAAACATTTCCATGCCTTCAATAGTTAGAAAGAAGCTTGTTCATAAATGTTCAATTTATAACCAAAGTCCCACGATTTTAGATTTTGTTGATCCTTATTTTATAATGGGTCAAAACGAGTAAGTTTAAGTGAAGATTTTATTCATGCAAGTAGGTGTGCTTATGACTATTGAAAGTGGTTGCAAGGATCATAAGTTGTTCCATGCAATATTCTTGTTAAGGCCACCATAGTTCCTAGGATTCATTCAAAAACAAAATTCATACATAATACATGTGTGTAATCACAAGATATATGGGGGCAAATTTACATTTAAGGGGACAATGATTATGAGTTTTTCCCTCAAACCAATTAAAGCAACTAAATGTTATGAACCTTTTGTTGTAAAAGCATTCTAACATATGTAGTGGGTTTAGGGTTTGATACTACAAATTTGACAACTTGGACATTTGTTAAAAGAAGGTGAACATTGATAGTTTAGAGTTTCATGGATCCTAGTGGGGGTACTATTGGGTATGTCACTGGAAAGGTGTTGGCATGCATTTGGTGCAACAAATTGTAATGTGCCCCATGGATTGGAGGAGGTGGCATGTTTGGTGGCTTAGGAGTGCAAAGGTCTCCCATTGGCTTTTAAGGTGATAGGTGGAGCAATGTTTGGGGAAATTGATGTGGAACAATGGAAGCTTCAACACCAAATATTAGATCATTCACGAAACATTAATAAGAATGTGGATGTGCAACTTTTTGAAGTTTTCAAGCTTAGTTATGATGACTTGGAGCCACACTTGAAGGATTGTTTTTTTAATTTTGCAACATATCTTGAAAATCATCCAATGCCAATATTGGAGTTGACTACATATTGCAAACTTGAATTGTTGGTGCCTAAAGATAGAATTGGTGATCCAAATGCAGACATCATTCTTTGTTAAGGGCATTGATAAAATGATCGTTTATTAAGGTGGTTGAAGGTGCATTACAAGAGTTGGATTACACTTATATAACTAAAAGTTCAATGCGATGTCACTTATGCAACTAAGGGATTTTTTAATTGTAAAGTTAGTTGCAATTGTTTTTTAGTCACAAATTGTAATTGCAAATTGATGTTTTTCTTCTAGTGAATTTGACTATGACTTGTGGTCATTATATGAGGTGGTTCACATGTGGTTGCAACATCCTTATCATATTGAAAATCATGATCAATTCATGATGCGTATTGAATCTAATCTAGGAAGTTCAAATTTATTCAATGTTGTCAGCTTAACAATGTTTGAATTTGAAAAAATGTCATTGAAATATCATATTCATGATGACAAAGTTGTTGACATAGCTAAGGGAAGTTTTGCACTTTGCACACATGTTCAAGGACCAGTTTCAATAAGCCATGCACAAGGAACCTTTTCATTAAAAGCCCATCAAAAATATGTGCAAATTAATGTTAGAGTTTTGACCATGTCAAGGATTCAATTTCAAGAAATGTTATGTAATATGATATTTCATATGACATAATCAACATTGTTGAAGGAACCTTCACACTCTTGAATGTTCAAAAATATTTTAATTATTATAATTTAAGTGAATTTTTTTGCAAATTGACCTTAGACTATATTGGCATTGCCTCATTACCTCATTAGACGTTTGATTATCATTGAAAATAAATGTTTTCAAAAAATGTGTATTAAATGATGTCTTCGAAAATGGTCAAATCATTCACAAATTCATTCATTTTTTGATGGTTCATTTTTTTATGTCATAAAATACAACTATGTTAATGTATCATGCACATTATACCATGTTTACAACTTAGCATTCAACAAAGGACTCTTAAAATTTGAACATATTTATAACTTCATGATTTAATTCAAATTACATTCTTTTAATATAATGTTGTTTTTTAGTGTGGGTAACAATTTTTTATCAATCAATTTGGGTTCCATAGTGCTTTGCACTATCAATGACAATGAAATAATAATGAAAATGAGTTGATTTTCTGAAAATTAAGTTCCATTTGAATGACATTGGATGCAACTTGAATTGAATTGAAATTAGATTCATTGAAATTGAATTGAATTCAAATTCGATTAAATTTAGATTCAATCTAATTGGATTTCAAATTCAATTGAATTTGAATTTAGTTGAAAAGAAGTAGGATGCAAATTAGTGCAAAAGATATTGAAAGTATGCTCGTGACTCCTCAAAATTGTCTAGTTACAAAAGAACTTAAAACTCTTCTTCTTTTTCATTCGACTCTTTAAGAATGAGAATGAGTTGTCACCTTTCTCTGGCCCTTAGTGGTTGTTTTAATAAATGAAGAAGGAATTGTTAGGGCGGGTGTTCCATTTAGAAAAGCAAAATCTAAATATAATGTTAAACAAATAAGTATAACTATCAAATTTTATGGCGATGAACTTCAAAGAGTAAGTTTTGAGTGACCTAGCATCATCTGTGACTATGATGTGGAAAATAAGACGACTTTAAAAAAACATATGTCCATTCCATTCATAGCAAATTCCAAACTGAAATCTATTTTGATAAAATGAGACTATTAATGAACCCTAAACCCATCTACCCTATACCAGCTCCAATTTTTCCATCATCACTAAATTTTTTGAACATTTACAAATTTACAATTATGCAATTAAGAGGATCCTTTACAAGATGATTACCAAAAGATCATTTAGCATAACTTGCTATAATTAGCATGACTCAAATAACATCACACAGTCATATGTTTGTTGTTTGTAAGTTTCATTTTGACTTAATGCCTTTTCAGCTTGTTCCCTTGATTATGAATTTACTCACCTACAATCCATAATTGTTTATTCTCACACAACCTCTTAGGAATGTTAGACCTCAATGCATATTAATTCACTTTGGAAGTCTATGAAAAAGGACTATGGTGCATTCAACCGTTGGGCCTTCGTATTGATTCATCTTTTAAACAATTACTCGTAACCCCTAGTGATAGACCAACTCCCATTAAGGTATCCCACTCTATTTTCATATCCCTACTGCCATCAAACCAAAATGAATGTGTTTATTAAAAAAAAAATCTTATTCAAAACCATTTGTGGATTTATGAACAAAGGTCCCATGTTTTCATCCTCTCCTCGTCTTTCTTTCAATTGAATAAATAACTTAACTATAATGATACATCCCCCATCAATGTTTTTTTTGGGCATAATTTCGCCACTTGTTGAAGTGAAAGAAAGGGCTTCCAAATGACCCAAAGGATTTTTTTGGGAAAAAATCCACCAAATTTGCTAGGTTTTTAGGAAATGTTTTTTTAATTCACTAGATTTAAACAATAGGCCCTAGCTTATCATTTGTCCATAGTAAGATTCCTAAATTTTTTCTATTTACCTGTTTGACCTCTAGTAAAATTTGGTGAAGTCCTCTTTTGGATGATGGCTAGTCCACTTTTCATCTTGTCAATAATAAATCAAGATAGAAACTTTGTTGCAACAAAATAGAAAAGTAACACAAAATATTTAATAGTATTTACTTGTGAAGATTATATATATATATATTCACCAAATAAGCTTCACATTGCATGATTCAAATCACATGCAAAATGATGTGCAACACAGATTAGAATAATTAATTTTTGTATAGGAACTCCCAGTATCAAAAAAATATAAATAAAATAAAAAAGCTTGGAAAAACATTCATGATACATTGAAACATGATTTTGCATTTGAGTTCGAAACTTATTCTACAATAATGAAACAACCTGTTTTAAATGCTCATTTTTGATCTATTTAGTAATTGGATACAATAATCATTTTGTTGGATTTTTTTCTATTGCAGTCTGGCACATGCCATGGTTTCATTTAATGTATGACAATAAAGACATGAAGCTTTTAAACTTGGATACTTTACAACTGTGAAACAAAAATCAAAACTAGAAACACCAACAAAACTAAAACATAACAAACCCCATGAAATGTTTGCTTGGAGCACGATGGAATGGTTGGATATATATGTCCATTTAAGCAAAATATGGGAACAACTTGAAGTGTGGATGTTAGAAAGACTTTTAAGTCATCAATCAAGCCATGAATTTATTACAAATAGATACTATTTGCATCAACATACTAGAAGTGAGTTTTTCATTGAAAAAAATACACAAATCATTTGAGTCCCATTCTAAATGAAGTTCAACATACAGAACCAAAATTTCAATTGAGGGATCAAGGCCCTCTGAAAATGTCTCGACCTCCCAATGGTTGAAGTGGTCTCTGTTATGCAGTGCAGACCACAATGCAAAAGATCAAATTACGACTAGCTACACTCCCGACCTTTTGCCTTGGTTTCCTCCTTAGGAACTTATGTTGTAACAATAAACTACTAGTTGTTAATGAACTGCTGAATTTTTTACAAAAGAGAGATTCATTATATCAATCGAGCTTGCTATTGTGAAATTAGATCACAAATGCTACATATGTGGTTTCAATGAAATTAACAAAACCAAGCAAAAACACAACATAAGATGGAAAGGAACTTTACCGAGTTGAAGGCTAAGGTGTGCTCATCACCCACATACTTCATGAATTCCATGATTTGGGATGTAGGCACTCTCAACGGATTTTCTGTGAATCCAAAGAATCAAATCACATGCTATCAAGATGAGTTTTGAGTTGAATACTTCATGGAAGAAATGACCCCAACAACTTGCAAGACCAAGTGAAAACTGCTAGAGCAATCTCCTGCATGTGTCCTTAGACTACCTCATTCTTGTGTCTCTCAGTTAATCATGCTTCAAGCGTCATGATTCACTCACCAAGGAGGAACCAGTCAACAGTTTCAGAGCATGGAGGTGTGGTGAGAGATCCCCTGTAATGCATGTATCCTCTCCTGCCATCCTGCAGAGAAACAAGTAATTGCAAGAGAAGTCCAAGAATTTAGCATTATGTCTAGGTAATTGATACAGAAGAAAGCAGAAGGTTACATTATACAGATGCAAACTGTAATGATGGAAGGAAAAAGGATATGTGCAGATCAAAATATGAACAGGTGAGGAAAATTACGCTTTTTCTTCTCGGAGGTAGGAGAAATGCAGCAGAAAGCTGCACATTTGGCACAGTCCTGCAAGTGACAACTAGTTATGTCAGGGCCTCTTCCAGATTTCAACCAAATTGCTTACATTCTTAGTTCAATTTCTGCAACACAATCACAAATTCCTCATGAAATGGCATCATTGCAAGCCATGACGGCTTGGACCTTCGCTAGTGTATGCACCAATTGACCAGATTGTACAATGATGCAGATCAACAAAGTACAGATTGTCATCAATGACTGAATTGGATGAGTGGTTAAACATTATAAGATGTGTGGCTGGCAATAAGTAGTCTGAAGGCATGTCTGTCCACAGCCTATCGAGTTCATTTCAAATTGGGTATTTTTGTTTGCAAATATGTACAAAATATGTACTTTCCAGAACAGGGATCTCAGTCATAGAAGTGGGGTTAGGAAGAGAGTGGCAAGGGAAGAAGATCTCACAAAACTTTGCCATGTTCCAAGGGTGAATATTGGAGTGCTGCTGCTAGTGCCTTATTTGGAAATGCATCACGTGTATCAAGCAGCATAATTCTGCAACATACACTGAGATGTTCCATCTTTAGAAATGGTTCAAGAAATGCGTCATTCTAGAAAGCAGCATCTTCCACCAGTAATATTGTATTTCATCGATTACTAATCTATTCTCATCATGATTCAGGTGATTAACAGTACTTCTACTACTACTGCGATTCTTGTCAGTCGCAACATAACTATCCTTATGCTCAAAAGTTTTGCCATGTTGGTATAACCTAAACTGAGGTCAACCTTAGGGTGGAGGACATACAGTTTCTTACCTGTTTGGCAGATTGAAAGAAAGAATGTGAGGTGTGCTTACCCCACAATTGCAAGAGATCTGCTGGATAAATCATCTGCGTCAGTGGAAGCTTAGAGATGGTTATTGGATGTTCCACATTGCAAGGAATAGAAGATAATTTCCTCTCTGGTTTGCCTTATTTCCCAGTGTTAATTTAGCCAGCTGAATTCAATATGAATCTTTACAAATGGTAGGTTGAGCAAATGTCTGCAAATAGGAATAGTCAGAGTAGGGAAGGTGCCCTACAGTGTACCAAGTGTGCCTCCATGGGGTACCGTAGGCCATCAAAGGCATGCTCTGAAGGAGTATGAAAGTGGAACTGCACAAGCTCCAGCTCCCTCCTATTGATATACAGCCTATTCTCCCCCTTTGAGAAGTTCACCTGCCACATTCAAGATAACTGAGGTTCAACCTCTTGCAGTCATGACACTGCCTCTTGAATCTTCACAAACTATCACCTACGAATGCCATGCAAAATGTGACAAAGACCTCATGGTGACTCCTATCTATTACCTTTCAAGTAGTTTTCCATGCTGTTTATACTTCCACCAAATGATATCAAAGAATCTGAGCACCACAACAAATGCAACTCCACAACCAGCTGAACTGGTAAGAATCATACAAATGAACATCTACATAGATGAATAAGAGCAGATAACAAGAATAACAGTTACCTGCATGGTGCCATGACCAGTGTTCTGAAAAATGGGAGAGCTAGATTTATACTTGAATATAATCTCTCCAAGAGCTTCCCCTCCTCTCACTTTGTTGACTGCAATGTCAACAGGTGACTGTTGGATGCCAGTTGCACACATTCCTGCCCATTCTGTAGGTCCACTTGGACCTCCATAGCTCCATTCTTCAGCTATAGCCTCTTGACAGCATTGACATGCAAAACCAAGTCCAAACGCCACTGCAGTATTCAACACCAGTTCTCGACGCTGAACATATTTTGGATCTTCGATCTGTCCAACTTTAGTCATCTGCTCCATTTGCCGTGGGACCTCTGTTGTATTAAAACTTGATAAACAATCATCTTTCTTCCATGGATCTCTCTCTTTACAATCCAGGTCTTCAGGAGAACTGTTGGAAAATCCTTGGGACTTCTCAATACTTCTTTTCAGAGTGGTCATCTTTTGTAACTGTGTCAAAGTTCTACCAATCTGTGGTAGTAGGACAGCTCTAACTCCAAGTATATTTCTGGCATCCCAATGCACACTGCAGGGTTCTCAAGTTTAGTTCATTGTTGGTAATTCCCATTATTTGTAGATGACTGTGAGAAGTACAGCTCAGGAGTTTGGGTTTTGCTTCATCCAGAAAGAGACCTGCACAAATCCTGACAGTTCCCATATGCTTGGATTCTAAAAGTATATTGTTCCATGAGAGTTTTGAAGAGAAATATGACAGCTGACGCACCTTGAATGGAAGAGAGGTTTGGAACTGCTCATATTTATCAAACTTGACTTCCTTGGAGGAAAGCTGCAGCAAAAACCAGCAACAAATTAGGTCATTGCATCTCCTCTCAACAACTGAGAGATATGTTGCCAAAGGAGCATCATTATCTTGTGGCTTCAAATTCCTTAGAAATTGTTCATACCATCCTACTGCTCACAATCTTCAATTTTCAACACTGACTCCATTGTCTTCTGTGATTGAATTTCTAGCAAAATGCAAGGACTGAGATCCAACAGATCTGATAGATTCAGATTTCTGGAGTGATCCTACTGCTGCGTGTAGAGCATTCTTTTGAAAGCAGAGTCACTTGTGTGACTTCAACACTACACACTTACCCCAACTGCACTCTTCTGGCATTTATTCTTCCAGATGCACAGCAAAACCCTTGAACAAAATTATACCCACCAAATTCCATTCCAATTCCACATGAGATAGTAGCAACCAATTTTTTTGAAAAAGGTTGACTTCATGTTTCACAGTTCTCCAACAGTTGCCATTTCCTCAAGAGAAATCCAAAAGGAAATAACACAGGGGCGATCTGCTTCATACTCAAGCTGCTCAATAGATGCATGTAACTTCAGCTATAGTGGAACATGTTGAAAACATGCATGTCTTTGTTGATGCCATCAGTCAGCAGCAACCAATTCTTCTTACAGAGGAGAAAACACACCTGCGACAAACAAACCTCCAGGATTGCATGTTGCACAGTTGGGGGTGCATTGAGATGTTGCTGGTGCATGTCATTCTGTAAACCTTCAAGTTTGTCTGATGCCACTTTACCTGCAAACCATCATGTTCCATGTCTGTCAATCACTTTTGCATGCTTAGGGATTCTCTTTCTAACATTGCAAGTAAGAGAGATCTTACACACCTGCTACAAGCAAACCTCCAGGATCACATGTTGCACAGTTGGGGGTAGATTGAGATGATGCTGGTGCCAGCCATTCTGTAAACCTTCAAGGGCGTCTGATACCTCTTATACCTGCAATCCATCATCTCCATGTCTGTCAATCCCGTTTGCATGCTTAGGGATTCTCTTTCTCACATTGAATGTAAGCAAGACAGATATTCATGATTGTTTGTATTTCCTACCATCAGAAGCATGTTTCTGCTTCTTGTATACTCCTCTTCTCTTCCCGCAGTGTAGTGCTTCGGATCTGCGACTTCCTTTTCTGCACAGCAAATATAGCGTGATTCCATCATCGTTCGGCATTGTCCTCACCTAATGCTTTCCTCATACATCGGCGGATTCTGCAGCCTCGATTTTCTTCTCCAACGTCATTTCTTGGAGCTTATCGTAACTTTCCTCTTCCTCCCTCGCAGCATATTCTCAACAATGTCGACCTGAAAAATCGACATAATAAACCAGATACACATCGATATCTGCGCATCCATGGCTTGATTTTCCGCGACATCTTCTCGAGGTTCACCATATCAAACTGTCGAACTGCCAATGCACGATTTCTCTGAATTCTTTGCAGCAAAAAGGATTGGAGTTGCGAAGAATACCTATGTGTCTTCTGTTGGTTCGCTCAGTTCCCGTTGTTCGAAACTGTAATCTCTCGCGGTTTTCTCCTCGAGCGAAAAATCGGAAGGAACAGAATCGTCGTCCCCCACAGGATCGTCTGTGCGTCAATAGTTCAATGGAAACCGAGGACATTTTGTTCACAGCGCGCATAAGGGGCGGTACTTGGCATCGTAAAATTCACATTGAGGAAGAAACTGTTCGAAATTGATAGCGGATCAATGAGAGAATAAAGATGAGTAAAGCACATATTTTGGACGGCCTCTCCACCCAACTTCAAGATCACATGAGTTGTTACAGCTTTACAATCCACTCTCAACTTAGTTATACAAATTTTATAATCCACCCTCAAGCTATAACCTAATCCTAACAGGAGGTGAGGCATGATTCTTTTGATACTTGTTTCAGGCAAGGCAATGCTTAGATGAAGCACAGAACAGGACCCAGTTCAAAAATGTTGTAGTGAGAGAAGGAAGCCAGCAGAATGCGGTGTCAAAGTTCTCAATTTTGTACACATGATGGCACAGAGCATGCACAACAAAGTGGTTGTTAACTGGCAAAATCTGCAACAGTGTTGATATTACAGGCTTGCTTGCAATATCAACAATGCCTTCGAGTGCAAACCACAAGATAGAGAATAGGTAAGAGTGCAAAACCCTCAAAGAAAGCTCAGAATTTTTTTGGAAAAGCTAGTACAATTATGAATACCACTTTTAGGCATTTTATGAATACCATTTTTAGAAACTCCTGCCAGTTTGCTGCTTCATAGCCTCTTGACCAAATAGAAAAGCCCAGCAAGCAGACAACATTGAACTGGTTGAGGGCTTATACTCTTGACAGTAAGTGGGATTGGTGTTGCACTGCACTCTGTATGATTCAATCAGTATGGATTTGACAAAACACAGTTGCAACATGGATTGAAGGACAAAGTCATGGTGCTACTACTCCCTGAGGATGAGGATTAGCTAGGAGTAATAATATGAAGATCAATGCCCTCATCAAAACCTCTTGAGTCTATCATCACATTGGAGTCTATTTGCTTGTCATGCTTTCTCTTCCGCCTTCCTTCAAATCCTTCAAAACCCTCCATCTGATAGTTTGTAGCAAGACCCAACACACTCCAGATTTTCAGCAAGAGAGAAGAATAGCCTGGAAGAAGGAAAGAACAAACAAGCTAGAAAGGGCTTCACAAAATGACAAGACCCCCACCATGAAAATCACGCTGGAAAATCAAGAAGATTGTTGCCCTTATATGACAAGCACAGTTCTGGTGTTTACCTGGTACAGACGATCAGCATCAATCAAGGTACCATGTAATGACAGGCTTTGCAATGCCTTGCAATCTCTTAGCAGGAGTGGTGGCAGCTGAATTCCAACAACAACAAACCCTCCCCCCCCAACACTAAATTAGCACTACAATTTGAAGCATACTGAGTTGTCCTTTGCTCTTACACAACAAATGAAGTACCACTGAAAAATCATACATGTGGAATTACCTGTGAGAATACATCAAATGCAGAACTCATCCGTTGCCAATTTCTATGTCAGTATCAAATGTGGGTCCTGCTCCCTCTGGAATCCAAAGTCACAAGCAGTGTTTGCTGTAATACCTGTTTAAGTTTTGGATTGTTGTTCAGAACCAGCGTCTTTAAGTTGCCTAGACTACCAAATGATGATGGTAGCTCCTGTAGCATATTATCTGCAAGCATCCACAAGAGAAAGATGTTCATCAGCTGATAATTGCTACAACAACAAATGGAGACTGGAGGGTGCAGAATCTATGAAATTATGACAGGTGAGTATGACTTCACAGTCACAATCATGCAGACTCAGATGATGTATAATCTGAGTTAGAAAAGTGAGATGAGAAAATATACCATTTGCAACAAGTTCTTCCAAAGAGAAACAACTGCCAAGTGATCCAGGAAGTGCTTCAAGCTTGTTTTCACTTACATCCAACCGCACCAGCTGCATCCCCCTTTAAAATAGATGTCACAACTTGCAAATGATGACTGCAAATACTTTCTTGAGCTGCCAGTATCACTTGTATAAAGACAGACAATCACCTTCAGCAATGAGTGACTTACACTGCGGATGCTGCCCAAGGAGGTTGGCAGGGACTTCAAAGTGTTGCGAGATACTGACATCCGCTCAAGCCGCACTAGAAGCCCAACTGCACAGAAGCCCAACCCTTATCAGACGCCTGCATCTCAAAGATAGTGCAATATCAAAAGAACAACTCAGCCAATGAGTCACACCAAATGACAACTAGAGAAAACACTCTTGAACCAAAAACTCATGACACTACTTCTGTACACACAGGACAACAGCAGCATACAATACAGAGCTCAACAACAACTGCTACACTATTTCAAGTGCCTTCCCAGTTTCACAGAGCTGGAATTCTTAGCAGGATTTACTTAGAGAAACTTCTTCTTTCAGTCAAGAAATTTCAATGACAGTATCAGTGAGAGGGTTTTGGAGATAGTTACCCTCATCTGGCAGTATGCTAAGTTGGTTGGAATCAAGAACAAGCACTTTAAGTGAGCGAAGCCTGCCCAATGTTGAAGGAAGCCTTTGCAACGAGTTCTCCGCCAGCATCTTTCAAGATAGACATCCAGAGTCAGAAACTAAATCTTCATGTCGCTGGAGGCGTTGAAAGTGAAGGGAATTCCTCACCAGTCTCTGGAGGTTGATGAAGTTCTCAATCTCTGGAGGAAGCTCTACTGCACAGGGGGAAAGAAGCCACAAATTCAGTTCATCCCTTTTTCACATATATAACCAGTTTCAAAAACTGAATGTCATGAAGTACTTTGAGAATACCCACAAGAAACCTAATGTGGCTGCAGTTATTCCATCAGAATTGATGCAGCACATCTAATCTAGAAACAAAGTGATGAACAAATGATCATTATGATCCTTCAGAAGCAAGAGGGGCTGCTGAGCATATTCTACACTAGAACATGACCAGCCTGATATCATAAAAACACTTCACCATTGAATATCTCTCCCCTGGATTCAGATCACAAATATGGAACCATACTAGGTATAAGAAATTCTGCCGTCTGATGAAATAAATAGAATTCAGTGTACTGTGATCTGATTGTACTGAGGAGGCAATGAAAAGAAAGTATAAACTCAACAGCAGCTCCCTGCATTGGAGAACCAGGGCCAAAGAAAAAAGAACTTAGTGTCTGATCTTCCACTCTCCAAAACTCACTTCTTCCTTCAAGTGATCAACTCACAAATTGCTGGCCATGATAAGAGGCAGAAAACAAACCCAATCGATTGTGAGTGGCATCCAAGGTACGGATTGAAACTGCCAATTTTACAACCTCCGCTGGTAGCTCCTGCAATGATGACATCCCTCCCCTTGCACATCATCAACGCTAACATCCAGAAAAGATGCACTACTGTTCAGGGAACCCCAGCTTCTCACAAAACAAGACGGCCGAGAGGTGACTTGACCTGAGAGATCGCTTGAAAATCCAACAAGTGCCAATTAGGGGAGGCCAGAAAAGCTCCGGGCTTATCGGCAGAAGTTGGAGAGACAATCTCCCTCAAACTGAAAAACCCTGGTCTATCCCGCTAGGTTGAATATCAACAAGTGCAACAATATAACCGCACAAAACCTGCACTTGCCAAACACAAAGCTAATAGCAGCTTGATGCTAAAGAGCTGAAAGAGTGACAAGTCTACCTTGAGATTGGAGTCTCGCAGGCCAACGATCCCGGTATTCCTCCATCTGGAATCCCGCTCCGCTTTGCTGAGACCACCAGGCTTACCCTGACAACATCCCATTATTGTCCTCCGAGTTCCTCCCTCCGACTCTTCTTCGTCTGTCTTCACAAACTCGCTCGCGCCTTCCTCCACGCTCAACTTCTCATTGTAAATCTGCACGGCTTCAAGTCTATAAGAGCTGAGACTTGACGAATCGTTCTGACTCTACGGGCGGAATATAATTTGGTTTCCTTAGATAGCAATCCTTGGACGTTTAATTCTTTGGCATCAAGCGTTTGGTCTTTCTGCTCTGCGCTTTTCCTCGCTCGATGCTTGGACACTTCGCGACAAAAACACACACATATTAACATGATTGGCAGATTTGATTCTCTTACGTCTCCCCAGTCAATTCCTAATGACTCCACCGAAATTTGTTTATTTTGGGTTCACCTGTTCCCCAAAGAGTTTCCAATAGCACCTCACTTTTATCCAATATGCTTTGGCAAATGTTGTCCTCCTTTCACCTACATAGTCGGGCCAATTTGTTGGAACTCTATATTTCAAAATAGAACCTTCTATTTGGGGGAGCCTCTTTTATAGTTTCATTTTTTTTTCATAGTGATGGGGCTAATCAAATTGGTTCGTTGCCCCCCAAAAAAAAAGAACTTGGGTGGCTTTTCATCTAATGAATAGGAGAGGTGAATATATGTGTAGGCCAATTCCCCAGGAATGGGGAGTTCTGGAAGTAACCATTTGCCTTGGCCCCTTACTTCCTCCTGGAACTCCCATGCTCCAAAGGTGTTATCGAGCTTAAAAATGCTTAAAAACTGATGTTGTTATTGTTATTATTATTTCCCTGTGGTACCTGAAGGGTATTTGAAGGGTATCATGCTTGCCAGGTACCACTGGTGTCCAAAGAAGAAGAAGGATGTAACGCATTTTGAAAAATGGAATGCACACACTTAAAGGAATGTGTTTAGGTGTTTTGGTTTTTTTAAATGCCTCATGGGATTTTAAAGAAATGCTTTGTATATTTCCAAATACACTAACAAATTTTTTTGAGGCTTTTGATTAGTGTTGTGTGGGTATATTGTTTTTGATATGTCCTTGCATAAAGGTATATTAATATTCAAAAAACTTCATTAGGTTAGAGTTTGGGTATATAATTTTATTTTTGGGGGTAAATGTGTAGGCTTTAGGTACCTCTTATCATATACCTCTTTTGCCCAGTAAAAAATGGTTGTATATTGTTTATGTATTTATTTAAATATTTAAAATTAAAAGAAAGTGTCCACATTTTGGACTTTTAAAAATGAAAAATCAAAATGTTTGATTTATCCTTGATTAGGATAGACATTTTTATGAGTGAATATTTCATGTATGGTTGACATTGGATTGGTGATGGAGTGTGAAGATAATTTGTACCTCATCTTTGAATGATTGTGATGAAAATTTGGGTAAGGATGAAACTTTAAAGTGATGGCATAATGTCATCAACCATCAGACTCAATACGCAACAAAATGCCAATAGTTGAAGGCGATGGGTGGGGAAGTTGCATATGAGTTGTTGCAAGTTGGTTTTGGAGGACACAAGTGATGGAGCAACTAAGCTTTTGTTATTTTGAAGAGCTACTGAGTTCTTCAACTAGGCGCTAAGTTTCAAACTTTCTTTAGCTATTGTGTGTTGGTTTTTCTTTTAAGTTCAGACTATTTTTATTGAAATGCAAATTTTTATAAAAATGGCGTGGAGGAATAATGCCTTTTCAAAACCTATTTTTTGTTTTTGAAACATGCATTTTTTGCTACATGTATGTTTTAACTGTAGGAACGCAAGTTCAATAGTAGTATGTAAGGGTTGATTCAAAGACACGATAACATGCTCTAGGGGTTTTGCAAGCAATCCTTGAAACGATTTGGTATGTTGTTGCTGATGTTTATGTTGTCCATTGTGATGTGTATGTGGTTGTTGGGAAGAAATAATACTCATCCATTTGGGAGCTCCAATGGTAGACTATGTTTCAAAAAATTCATTCTTGGGGAATCTCTAGGCATGGGAGTTCGAAATGATGATTTGTTTTTGTATTCTCTCTCAATCACTTCTTTAGATAATGTAGTTTATTAATGACTATGAATAACAATAGTATCTAGATATAAGAAGCAAACTTGTTTCATTTGTTGTGATTATATTAATATGTTATGTTTTGGTTTGTTCTAGGCATGTGTGTTGTGTGTGTTTGGTAGTCTTTGTTGGGAGTTGGGATCATTTGGGATGGGATATTGTTTCAGTCCACAATAAGATCACCAAAGAAAGGACAATTGTGCTTATGAAAGAAAGTTTGGAGTGCACTAATCTTTGAATACTCATAATTTTAAGTTTAATTGATAATCTAAAAATGGATTCATAGATTTGTTGTTTGAAAAACTCATTAATGCTAAAGTTATGAGGAGACTTGTTGTAGTTGAACATGTGTATGACTAAATAAGTTGTGATCTACCTCTTGTTTCTTTTTGTTACATGTTATAATAAACTTTTGAATCATCTAATTTTGTTAAGTAATGTGAAAGTTATGACCTTTCAAAATAAATTGAATCCCATTTGAAATATATCCCACACAAACCTATCACTTCTAGCATGTGCACTTTTACCACACATTAATAATATGGATTTTCTCCTATATGGTTTACCCAATGTTTTCACCTTTTCATTTTATATATTTGAACCAAAAAGAATTTTTTTATCTTTACATAAAAACATCTAAAGTTTTTAATTTTTTTTTACAATGTTCCAATCAAATTGATCAATTATAAAAAGAAAAAAAAAGAACAAGGGATTTGCAAGGCATCCCATTTAATTAATAGAATTGACAAACTTTAGGGTTTAAAGTATATTTGCTTTAATCATTTTTATCTAGGTGTTAAAACATATCTAATGATGGGTGTGGGTATTTCACACATATAGTCAAGTTTATGATTAAGATATTCTTTTAAAAATTACATGCCTTTGAATATGCATTTCATTAAAATATGTTGATTTGAACAAAAATTAAACTAAATGATATACACTATTTATACTTGGTGAATGTATATGGGTAAAAGATATATTAGTACAACATTGAGTTTTACATATTATAGACCTTGGAGTTTCAACACCAAATTATTTTTTTTTCTAAAATGTTGAAATTCTAATATATATATATATATATATTTTTTTTTTTTCAAGAACAAAATTTTGTGAAAGAAACTAGATAATTTTTTAAATATTTTGGATGTTTTTTCAACATAAAATTTCAAAATAAAATGTTTAATCAACACCAAAATTTGAACTTGTCATACTATGGTATAAGGGAAGGTTTGCAAGGGCCTCACTAAATTTGAAAGTTGTAACCTTGAGGGAGTAAGCTTTTTATAATTTAAATGGCAAAATGTTTGCATGTGATTAGTGAAAGATTCTTTTAATTGATGAAAGAATCTTTTTTACTAGGACTTAGTGCATCCAGATACAAAGCAAATGACCTTAGAATGTTTTCCATGTTTTCCATGTAAAAAGTAAAGGTCTACATTCTAATTGCTTATCAACACTTATTGTTAATGAAATAATATTTGTGTTAGCACCCAACACCATTAACAAATTACTAAGTTAACACTAACACTAAGGATTTAACTGCAAATGTGTTAACACTTAGTGGTAAATTACATTAGGTTTTTTTTTAATATTTTTAAAAACATAACAAAAAAAATCCCTATTCAAAAATATGTGATGTCATCTCGGTGTGATGGTTATTTTCACATTTGTCAACTACAAAGTCATCATTATTTCATTGGTACATCATCCTTAATTTGTTGTCCATTGATAACATCATACATGATAATGATATATCATAGTACCTTGGTAGATTCGGCACATGATTAATATTTAATTTAAGTTTAGTTTTTTGGTTCCACACTTGGCTTTTTAATTCTAAAAACTTCAATAATAAATAATAAAATTATTGTAAGATATCTTTTTTTCCAATAACTTGAACTTTTTTGGTCAAGTCGTCCCATACTTAATATCCTCCCCCTTAGGATGTCTAAAGATCAAACTCCTACAACTTCAATAATTTTTTTAAAAAATTAACATATCAAATAATTATAAAAATTACAAAAAATTAAAGAATAATTTAATTTATGCCAAGTTGTCAAGGTATGACAATATTACGTTGTCCCCATAATCCTATAATAGTAATTTTTCCCCTATACTTTTTCAAGATGAAATATCTAATTAGTAAAGTTTGAGTACACCTTTTATTAAAAAGGTGCTCAATTCAGTGATTATGAACATATCTAGTTATCAAGGAATTTTTTTTTTAATCAAAATGATTAAATGAATCATTTGAGGGACTTTTGTCATTGTAGTGGTAGCTTTGAACAATATAAAAATATTAGACATATGGACTAGTTAAATGAAAAATCTTTGATGAAAAAAATTTGTTTTAACTACACAAACTATCAAATCATGTTCTTGATGACATCTCTTGATGGTATAGTTTTTGGAAACTCAAAAAGGGTTTTGGGTTCCAACCTGTTGGTGTGTTCACCCACACACCAATTTTGAGCTTGTTGGGGGTGCCAATGGCTTGTTGATTGAATTTGCTATTGTTATTCAAAATTAAAATTAAAAAAAGAAAAATATTATGATGAGTCATAAATGCATGTTTGCATGTCATTTCAAAACACAAAACAAATTATAATGAAAATTTGAAAGCTCAAAATATTTACCAATTTTTTAAAGTCCATTTCAATGGAAAAATAATACATTTTCTTGATTTACATTTATGGACAATCAATATAAACATAATTGGGAAAATGGGTTAATCTTATTTCTATATTTAAAAAATTGGTCAAGGGTGAAGATCACATATGATAATGTCACTTGCCATTATGCATCGTATGGCAATGATCATTGAATATCTCATTTTTGATGTGAAGTGGTTAGAATGTAATTTGTTACATGTAGGGTAGCATGTGAGGTTATGGGCATAACTATATGAGCCCACACAAGGTGGAGTTGAAGCAAGCTTGATTTTTGAAAAAATTTAAATTTTTTATTTTTGTCACAAATGAAGAAATTCATTGTGAAGAAAAAGGAACCACAAAAGACCCCACCATAGGGGAGCATTGACAAGCGTTCAAATAAACGTAACTAATGAAGTCCCTATGAGGGCTATCATAGCTCCATTTAATGAACCTACCTTCCCTCACACAAATGACATGATTCTTTCCCCATCCCTTATTAAAAAATTCCAAGATTTTTTGCTCAAAAGTCGAAGTTTGGTTTATCTTTTTGACACACCATCTCCAAGCAACCCTACCATAATCAAACAAGGCATCCCAAATGGCTTTTTGGATCTTACAACCATCCCATCTCACATTGTTAAAGACCAAATCGTTATGTTCAATCCAAATAGACCACAAAATGATGCTTCTAAAGAAAAATTAGATATTTTCCACATGATGAAGGTGCCTTGGTATTCTATCAACAAAAGTAGTATGTTTCCACTGCATTGAAGACACAAGTTCAAATGGTTAAGCCCCATTCACCAACTCGCAGACAATAATATTTGTGTAATCCCAAGCCTATTGTGTGTATCTACACTCCCAAAATCGATGCATGATGGATTTTTTTTCGTTTCTGCATAGCATGGAGCCTTGGTTGATTAAGCCATCCACTTTAACTTTCCACAAATTCACTACCACACACAACCTTGTTCCAAATAGCCCAAATGAAGCCAATTTCTTTCTTGCCATGCATTTTGTTCCATGTGTTAGCCCACTTAAACCTGAAGGAGGACGACATAAATTCAGACCATCTTTTTCCCACAACCTTTGGTTTAGCCATTCTCAACATCTTTCTACCTAGTCTAGTTGTAAAGGAGAGGAGGGGTTCCCTTACTTTCCACACATATGTATTAGGTTAGGTTCTAAATAGCCTATTTTGCATAATTAAATTAGGTAATGCATTTTTTTGGGGCCTCTTACCACTTCAACAATTTTAACAAGTGCCACCTTGCCTTCCCTACTATGATCGTCACCCATTTATGTCCCCTTTATTTCTACGGGGATCAATGTTTTAAATTGTGAACCTATCATGTAAATCTTCACCTCTTGCGGGATGTAAAGTTGTTGCATTTCACATTTAAGCACTAGTCAGAACATTACAAAAGTTTGGCAAATCACCATAGGTAGAGGTTTGTTATCTTCGAATAGTCCGATCACTCCCCAATGGCACCACGATTGTCCTATGACCTTAATTGGTTCCCCCACATTTATTTTAGTTTGGTAGCAATTTTCCCATAAGCAAGTTCTTTTGCCAAGGACAAAACGAACTTGTCACCCATCTCGTCAATAGAAGCAAATTTACTTTCTGTTACCACCCATACATCCTAAATTGTTGCCCACCCCAATGAGTGTAACCTTGTTGTTCTATTATTAACAAAGCCCATCTCTTAGGGTTGACCAATTGCTTTGTTCCACCATAAACTTACTGTCGAGATATTATTAGGGTTTTGAAGAAAATTAGATTTCAATTCTTTCACCATTTTAACCCATGCCCTACTTGTGCAATTCCATAAACAGATTTTGGCACTATTTGGTGCCCAATTTGTTAACACCATTTTTGATCAAAGGCCCATTTACCTCCCATGTGGGGTTGGTAGTTTTTTAAAAGGAGGACTTGTAAATTGGAGTCCCCTAGCTCTAAGGTGTGAATTACCCACTTGGACAACAATGCTTCCCTAGCTTCAACTGGATTCACGTACTAGACCTAAACCCCCTTCCATATTTTTTTCATAACATTGATCCCATGCCACTCAACATCAACAATTATGGGTAGACCTAGACCAAAGGTAGTTTTTCAACAAACAGTTGACCTTTTGAACTCTTTTCCTAATACCTCCACACACTGACAAAAGCAAAGGGATGAAAGAAGGATACTATTCATTACAACCTTTTTTCCAACTAGTGAAAGTTTCATTGTGGACCAATACTTCAATTTGTGTTGCATTTTTTCTTATAAAAGTTGTCCACATCAATAGAACCAATAGAAAGTCCAAAAGACATTCCTAAGAACTTGGAGATGGCTTTAGGAGAGGCCTAGGTTAGTTGAAGTCCTTTGTCCAAATGAATTTGTCTTTTTTTTTTCCTTCCAAGCCAAAAGGCCACAAATTTGGAATGATTACTTTGAAGACCCAATGCGTAGTTGAAAAGATCTAGCACACTCGCCAAGTGTGACAATCCAGCTTGAGATACTATGATTGTAAAACTAATGTCCTCTACATATTAGGGAATGACCTATTATTTTTCAAACCTAGGCAATTGTACACCTTGAATTTTCCCATATCTTAGGTTTTCATGGACCATGGCATTAAGCATTTCCCCAACAATTAAAAATAGGTATGGCACTAAGGGGCATCCCTGTTGTACCCTTTTATTTATTGCAAAGGCCTCATAAGTTTTCCCATCGATTACCACACTCGCAAATGTTAACTTCCTTGAAAATAAATTTGTCATATTGATGAATTCGACTGGGATCCCTAGATTCTTCATGCAACCAAAAAGAAAGCTCCAATTCACTCTATCATAGGCTTTTGAGAAGTTTAACTTAAGGAACACCAATGGTTGCTTGGACCTTTTTGCTTATGAAATTGTTTCATGGGTCAAGAGGATATTGTTCAGGATAAATCTGAATGGCAAGAAAGTTGATTGATCTTGGTTGATAACATCCATATAAAAGCTGGTTGTAAGCGCACTTTAAAGGCCTTGGTGAAGATTTTATAAGTAACATCGAATAATGTGATGGGGCAATAGTTTGAAAGTTGTTTCTTTTCCCTTTCCTTGTACAACAATGTGATTAGCCTTTTGTGATTCATAGCAAAAAGTGGCCTTTTAGTATTGAGGTCTAAATCATCTCAGTGTATTCCTTCCCTATGACTAACCATATGTTGAAGAAAAATTCCATTACCACACCATCCGGTCTTATGGTTTTCCGTTTGGCCATTACTTCCAAGGTTGAATGTAGTTCATATTCTGTGATGGATTGGGTTAGTTTCCATTTCATTTGCTTAGGAATTTTGTCTTTCAAAACCCTTTGGAATGTTTTTCTAATATCTCCAAAGCCCTTTTTGTTTGCTTCACCAACATATAATTTGGTGTATAATTCTTTGTAGCATTTGTTTAGTTCAACTAAGGAGGAGACCATGGTACTTGACTCAATTTTTAGTTCTAAAATATGGGTTATGCTCCTTAAAACAACAAATATTTTTTAATAATTAAATGACCTTTTTTAGCCATTTCTCCCTCGACTTCTTTTTTGAATGTCATTTCATTATTTTTTTTCAAATTTTCTTAGAGATTCAATGGCATGTTCCACTACAGCCTTTGATGCATCATCTTGGGGATTCACTTACAGTTCCTTTTGAATAACCTTTAGCCTAGACCTCAAATCCTTCCCTAGTTGCTTGACCTCCTTTTCATTTCTTATACAAAACAACTTATAATATTTAACCACCCTATGAAGTTTAAACATAAAAAACACGTGAGTTTTCAACCCATCCCATAGTTTGGACATACCAGCAATGGCATTTGGATCAGTCAAGATTATGACATTCATGCAAAATATTCCCCCCCTTTTACTATTGGGTTCACCAAGAATGTAACAAAAGTGAATTGGATAGAAAACAAAAAAATTACAATCCCCTTTAATCACATACCTCCCCACAAAACCCCCTTGTTGACACCTTCCATCCTTAGGGACATAAAATCTATTTAATTTAGCCATCACTTCAACTCTTGCCTTCCATTGGTTGTCCCATATATATTTCAACCTACTTCTAAAATCAAATATGTCTTCCACCTTGAATTGTGCCAAGAACTACTCCTAGACTAATGATTCAAATTGAGAGATTAAGCGACTGCATATGTTGGACTTGTCCTTACACTATTCCACCATATTCTAATCGAATAAAAATCCATTTACAATCATTTGGTAATTTTTGAACCATTTCAACCCAAAGAAATCATCATTCCTTTGCATTGTTGGGGGCATAGATGTTTGTTGTGTTCCTAAATCCCTTCTTAGTAATGCTTTCAAGATTATCCATTGTATTTTTCCATTAAGGTCCCACTTTCCACAATTGTTGTTGCAAGCCTCTCTGAAACTAATGTGTAGACACCTCCTTTGTTTGTTTTTTTCATTTGTTGAGAGTACCCAAGGGCAGCTTCTGTCAACCAATAATTAACTCCTTCCACAATCTAGAGCCTAGGTTCTTCACCTTCTCCCCACATAGTTTGTGTTCTTGTAAAAGAAAGATGTTTAATGTGGGTGTTTGTTCCTTATAGTAAAGCCAAAGTTTTTGTAAAGCAATTGGGTCATCTAGACCCCTGGCATTGTGATACATCGTGTGTAGTTGCATCATCATCTAATAAATGAAAGGTTATGTTCATCTCCATTACACCTATTTTGTTTATGCCTACAAATTTTCCCACCCACTAGGTATGGATAATGTTTTTTTGAAACAAGAAAAGTTTCATTAACCCTAATGCCTTAGTTTGATGGAGCAATGAATCATTTTTGTATGTAATTACAATTTGCCTCTTCTACCACGATTCTTTGATTAGCTAGCATCTCCAACCAATTTGAAAAAAATTATATGTTATCTTTTAGTCTAACAATGCTAACATTATTATCAATTTCTTTTAAAAGTACTTGGTTACACCCACATTGTACTCCTACTATCAACAACCCATTACCCCCTTTGCATTGATCTATGACATGTTGGGCCTTGACAATTATGTTGTTTTCCAATTTTCCAGGTGACTTGATAATATTACTGAATGCGTCAGGGTCCCCTACTTGAATATTCATGAGGGTGTCCTTAGCCCTTGCCATGTTGTCCCTTATTAATTGAAAACCTCCATTGCCACTAATTCTTGCATCCACCACCTGGCCACCTTAAATAACATTCCCTACATTGTTATTGGTGCATTAGGTGCCATAAGTATGGACTTCAAGGTCCTAAAGTAGGCCCCTTAGAGTCCTTTTCAAAGGTCAACTGCTACTATGTTAACCTTTTGGTGCTAGATATTTTTTGGGGTGACCATAGCATAATGCCGTAATTATATGGTAGTTTCCTTCAACTTGCAAGTCATCATTTCTCTACTACCTCATCTCCATGCCATTACCAACAATTCCTACTATTTTTAGTGTTATATGGGGCCTTTGATCAATCTCATTACTAACTTGATTTCTCTTAAGCTTCTTATATCCCAACCCTTTCTTTTAAGATTATAGATTTATCACCCAACCTTTGAAAGTTCCCAACATCTTTATTGCCTTCATCTAAATGAAACTCATCTTTGGCAACACAACAATTAGAAGTTAATATCAAAATAAGAGGCAACCTATTCTTCTTCAATTTGTTTTTTTTAACTTTTAGTGGCTTGAATGAACTCATTAGCCACATTTGTAGGGCCTCCACCTTCCTAAAAAGGTCCATTGGTGTTTTCCTTGGTTTGTCGACCTTGGCGACAATTCTTTCTAATTTGGAGTAGAAGGAGACATCGGCTTATTCACATTCAACTCCCTTTATGAAGCATGCACCCCTTCTACTTGGGCAAAATAACCTTTGTTATTGTGTGATAGTTATATTTTGCCATCCCCCCTTGATTTACTATTTTTTGTTTTCAAACTTGCCAAGCTAAGGTAATATTTAACACAATGAAAAGGCTCAAGACAAAACCTACACTAGATGGGTAAGAAATCGTACTCAATCAACACCATTATGGTTCCACATGTAGCTCCATTCATTACTTACAATGAAGTTTCCTAACCTTCCCCAATTTCTAATGCCATGCAAAACTTTTGTTTAGTTATGTGAGTAGTTACTTTGTTACACCCGAACAAGGTGTCTAAACCAACTATAATTTCCAACTGCACACTTTGAAATTTAGCTAGGAGTTTTCTAAAAATGATCTAGATTGAGATTCTCATCCCTCATGGATTGTTGGAATTAAAGCTTGATACCCACCCCTGGAAAATGCACATCCCCTAATTTATTTTGAAGGGGGTAAACATCAAAAGCTTCTTCACAATGTTAAGACCTTCTATTTTGAACATAAAGAATCTTCTTCGTAGATTATAGTCAAACAACATTTTACCCCCTCTTATTTTTTGATTAAGGTTTGCAAGCCATGAATTATATGCCATAGGAGAAGGTCTGATTCCCACAAAACTTGCGATGATAATGTGGTCATAAAGGAAGGCCATTTTTATTTTGACAACATTTTCATTTACTTGGACCATCCGCTTATTATATTTTTAAAGGAAACTCGCATTGCTACGAAAAAATCCCAGCAACAAGTTTCCCCTTAGAGTCATCTTCACAATGTTGAACTTAAGGTTTCCATCTTGACGAATAAAAATCTCTCACATCCCTTCTTTTGCAAGTTCCCTTTCCTCCACAAGCATCAAGTCAACTCCTTTTCAACAATTGTTTTGTCACACACAATCTGCAAAGGACTTGCCACCTCCATTCATTTGGGCCATCCCATGCCCATGCTCACAATTTTTGTTTTGATTCCTAAGCACAACCCTCCTTCTTCAAGTTACAAAATCACCACACAATTCACAAACACTAGCTACTAACAACAAAACCCTAAAAACCCTATCCAATGCTTGTAATGTGCCCAAGTATGGGCAAACCCAAAAAGATGTTCAAAAGCATCAAGTTAAAAAGATCACACTACATTTATTTAACGACAATGGGAAGCACTTTCACTAGACTTTGGAATTTTGAGAAGGAAGGCTCCCCAATAGGTTCCACCTTGTCTTAAGCTCCAATGTTGATCATTCTAGGATAATGGTTATGTGGCAAACTTGATTTTAGTAACGCCCATGGCCAAAGGTAACACATGGTGTAAAAATCAACAATTTAAATGTTTTTTCCCTTGATACTTGATGGGTACCCTTTGAGTATCACAAGGAATAAATGATATGAGGCATTTCAACAAAAAGAAAACTTTCCCAAAATTTGTTGAGTGAAAATTTGTCAAAAGGTGACATAATTTTTTGAAAATGAAATATTTTATGGCAAATTCCTTTTTTTGGAAAAAAATAAACCTAAAATCAAGAGATTTTTTTTTGGGGGAAAGTGTTATCACATTTATGTCTACTAGCTACAATTTTAAGAATTCCTTGAAATAGTGTTGGCAGTTAAGTCAAAACCTACGTATGGATGCTTGGTACTTGGTCCCATTAAGAAATTGAAAAAAATACATTGGCCTTGAAATCTTGAAATAATGTTGCCATTAAATTGAAATTTGTCTAGTGATGTTCATCACCTTGGCTCCATTAAGAAATTGAAAAAAAAAACATTGGCCTACCACAAATTGCAAGCATTTCATTTTTCGAAATGCTTCTCTGATTTTTATGTTCAGTAAGCATTCCTCCAAACACACTATGAATATGGGTGAAAGCTTTTACTAATGTTGGGAGGGTATCTAGTTTGCATGGTGAAAATTGTGGGTTTAAATTTTTGTTACTTAGAATCAAATTGACACCATTTTGTCAAAACTGAACAAGAATGGGCCTATGAAATTAACCTTTTCTTAGATCCAAAACCATTAAAAAAACATTCATGAAAACAAGGTCAAGATTTTAAAATCAGAAACTTGATTTTTTTTAAAACTTAATAATTTGACTTAACTTTATAGTTAAATTTAAATTAGTTATTAAAGGTTGTAATTAATCCTTGTGTAACCAAAAAAGAAGTGGACAACAAAAGAACAAACCTGACAATATATAATGGGCCTAAGCAGAATTGGATTTTTTGGCACCTTACAGCAAATAACATCTCTTGACCTTTTATTTCGCTCCCATGTCATAGAAAACTCCTGTAATTCACCGCTTTCAACAAAACCAACTTATGCATACACAAATTGGCAAAGCTGTTATAGAATCCTGAATTTACACCACACATTCACATGTATGGCCAGAAACCATTAGCTACTTAATTCCAATGCATATCATCAAGAATCAAAAATCTATCGAGGTATGACCTTTGAGGTCAGAACTTTCAAGGTTCACTCGATCCATTTGAGCCGCTAACCGATTCCCCACTGAATGCAACAATGTAGCGTACTTCCACTCTTCTTGTTTGAAAACCTAAGACCTAGAGACTCTTGAATCTAAATACATTCTAAATCACCTAACTTTGAGAAGTAGATACCAAGCTTGTCTAAAGCCATTCAATGGGATAGACTTTTATGCAAGAATGGACGACAAATTTTTCCCTTCAACTCCTTTTTTCACTCTTGTTCTGTATACTCATTCTGTCCACCTTAAGGATACCCCTTGAGGTTTCTGGTATTCACTTTGACAGCATCCTACAACACAGACACAAGGTATTGCGACACAAACTCCCCATTCCAAGATGCACATTGTCTTCTATATGCCCCTTAGATCTACGGCTCAGACCTTTCAATTCTTCATCAATCCTTGGCATCAACCCCTCATATCTATTCATACAATGACCTTCACAACTACTCAGCTAAATCACCGGCGCAACGGAGAACCTCAACAACAAGCTAAGTAATCTCAAAACTACAACAACCAACCAAAACACATACCTTGAAAGTCCTCTTCTTTCTCCCTCATACTCCCTCTCTTATGCTTCCTGTTCCTTCACTTCTGCCAAACCATCTTCAATGTAGTTCCCTCCTCCACCATCCATCGCGCCACACAATTCGTATCCTCCATAACACACAAACAAACATAATAACCTACCCATGCATTCCTTGCAATAGTGATGGAGAAATTCCCGCCGCAAGAATGCAAAAGGTGACGACTTATGAAAACAGTAAAACAAAACGAAACCCTAAAAACATGTTGTGTTCACACTAGTGTGGTGACCTCCTGTTTGGTCACACCTGTACTAATTGATTCTTGTTTTATTTGGTTGAAAAACTTTAATCTCCAGCATTGGGTAGTGTGTACATGAAACTGGACCTGGACCTGATTTGTGCCACCAAAAAACAAAAAAACTGGACCTGATTTTTGAACTGGTTTCTAAGCTTCTTCGCAAAATATGTGCTGAATTGAAACCCAAGGATTTAGAAATTGGAAGAACCCTGCCCAAACCCCCCACCAAGACAACCTC